>CEQW01010883.1_pt1 | contig 10926 bp, 9 predicted proteins | sample 530891 | NCBI WGS metagenome assembly CEQW01 (sample SAMEA2621066, study PRJEB7988) | marine metagenome | biome: marine biome (ENVO:00000447); feature: surface water layer (ENVO:00002042); material: "saline water (ENVO:00002010), including plankton (ENVO:xxxxxxxx)" | depth 5 m
ATATAGAAACCGATGCGGAAGATTCAAATTAGTCTTAATTAATATGATAATAAAGGACATTGCTTGTTATTGGTGTGTATTTATCTCTACATTTAATCGGTGGAGGAATATCTACGAGTGAGAAACATGAGGAAGACTAATGCAATATTGGCAATTTTAATGATGAGTCTAATATCCCTGTCGGGTTGCTTTGGTGAGGATGAAGAGCCTAGATTTCAATGGCCTGAAAATGTTGAAATTGAATGTCAGCCGGATTCTGTAGCGTACCAATGTAATCTTTACACTGAAGTCGACTCTACCGTGGTAAAGACCCTGTTACACCCCTCTGATGGCTCAGTTTGGATCGCTGAGTTAGACGGTAAAATTACCTCATGGAACGGAGAATTCACCGCTGAAATTGGTAATTTAAGCCAACAGATTTCTAGGTGCCACAATGAACAAGGATTGTTAGGTTTCTCTTTTACTCATGATTTCAATAACAGTGGCGAAATCATCCTTTCATATACTGATAATGTTGATTGTGACGGGCCGGCAGATCTTTCAGGCATAGTCGTTGCAGCAGCTGATATTGTTGATGGCAAAATAGACCTTGAGTCGATAGTCGAGATGAGGAGAATTAGTAAAGAAAACCGGAATCACAACGGGGGTAACTTACTATCCCTTGGTGATGGAACGTATCTGTGGTCTATTGGCGATGGTGGTGGCTCAGGAGACCCAAGAGAAAATGGACAAAATATTCACACTCCATTAGGTACAATTCAATATTTCACTTACCACAATAAAACTGTTCAACCTGTACTTGACCTGTATGGTAATGATACCGATTATGTATTACATTACGGACTTAGAAATCCGTGGAAATTTGACATTGATAATAGTGGACAGTTATGGATTGCTGATGTTGGACAATATTGCTATGAAGAAATAAATCTAGTGCCGATTTTCGACCAGACTAACTTTGGCTGGTCCCAGAGAGAAGGAATGCACAATTATGACCCATCTGATGATTGTACAAGTGCAGCAACTACTCCTGATGATAGTAATCTTACAGACCCAATTGTCGAGTATGCACATACTGGCGGAAACTGCTCTATTACTGGTGGTTTTTGGATGGATTGGGGACCAAATTCTCTTCAAGGCGGCTATGTTTATGGTGATTTTTGTACAGGGGCAATATGGAAAATTTCCCAGAACAATGGCAACTGGGAAGCTAATTTCGTTACCGCTGTTGGGACATACATTACTGGCTTTGGCCAGGGAATTAATGACGAATTATTGATATTCAGTTGGGCCGGTGCAATATACTCACTTTCAGATGCTTGATTATCGCTTACTGTTCTTATCTCTATGATGGAACTTTTGCGCTAAACTAGCCGGTAGTAAAACTGTGAATATAGAAGATTCACCTAATTCTGATTCATCTGTGACAAATGACCTAATAAATAGTGACAAGAAATCAATTATCACGATTACTACGAAGATGACGATCAGGTAGGTCATAACATGATTGTACAAGTCTAATTCCATTGCTCGGTCTATATGAAGACCAATTCCACCAGCACCGACTAAACCTAGAACAGTACCGTGCCTAACATTGTACTCAAACATGAACAATATTTGACTCAAGAAAGTATTGCTAGATTCTGGAATTACCACCTTGGATACAATTTCACTGTGACTCAGGCCCATTGCCCTTGCAGCCTCTAACGGCTCCCGGTTAATCCCCTCTATTTCCTCATACTGAAATTTTCCAAGATAGCCGATAGTGTAGAGTGTCATTGCTAAGACACCGGCTAGAGGGCCAATTCCAACGACAATAACAAATACAATTGCCCAAATTATACTTGGTAGACATCTAGTGAAAGATAGTATCAACCTTGTTGGCACTAAAACGGACTTAGGTACCAAATTCTTTGCCGCAAATGACGAAAGAGCAATTGCCCCAATAAATCCAAAAATAGTTGCGACAAAGGCCATTTTCAAGGTTTCAAGCATTCCAGTATATGCTTTTGAGCAAAAAAATTCAATTTCAACGTTGCATTTGGGCGGCTCGGACTGTGCCTCAAAAATAAGCGCCCATTCAGGAGGCCAAAGTTCAGTATTCCAGAACTTTACTAAATTACTAAAACCACCAGTTAAATCTCCCCAATCGCCTCTGACAAGGTTATTTAGAATAATAAAAGCCAAAATAACTAAGCTAAAAGAGATGACAGAAACCTTGTTGATTTTTGTTGACATAAGGCTCACTCCTCTTCATTTAGACTAACTTCAAAGTCACCTAAGTCAACTATTCGATCAGCTATTTGATTAGCCCTATCAAGATGATGTTCCACTAGTAGCATTGCGGTATTATTGTTTTTGACATAATCCCTCATTAGTCTGATAATAGAGTCTGCGTTCTCCTTATCTAACTCACTTAGAAATTCGTCTGCTAAGATTAGTTCTGGAGATTGAGCGATGGTACGAGCGGTTGCAACTCGACGTTGTTGACCGCCTGACAACCGCCTAATTGGCTCGTTTATTTTTTCAGTAAGGCCGACTAATTTGACCGTTTCATGGATTAAGACAGATTTACGGCTTGACCAATTGAGAATATTGCCTGATTCGTCATTGACTTTGATACCACATCTTGCACCTAACTCGACATTGTGATACACGCTTGCATGACGAACTAGTCCCAGTCTTTGTGGGATGTAACCAATCCCTCCACGCCTTCTAACATTACCAATTATTTTGCCAGATAATTTTGGAATCAATCCAGCAATTGTGCGCAATAGCGTTGTTTTTCCCAGACCAGATATCCCGACTATTGCGACTATTTCACCTGGTTTTATTTCAAGGTTAAATCCGCTAACTAGAGGACTATTATAACCCACACATAAATTCTTAATTCTGACAATTGGTTTAGCCATCCTACAACCCCACCAATAGTAATATCCTGTCCTATAGTTTAGTAGTTAAGAATATATCTCAGCGGGCTTTTATTTGTTCTCTAGCCTGCTTTACTAGTTTAATTATAGCCACTCTAAGTTCATCCTCAGCAATTGTCTTGCCAAATGGAACATAAAATGAATGGATTGAATCTTGGCATTGTAAGAACACTCCTCTTGAATCAAGGTCGGTCATTATGACACTGCTAGAGGTCTTACCATGATAGCCATCATAGATATCTATCATGGCATCTACGTGATCATCGTTCATATGTTCAATTGATTCCAGTTTACTAGACTGAAATGTCGGATGAATCTCATTTGACAAATATTCATCACCTTCAATCCAACAGATTCTACCAAAACCAGCGATGTACCTTATTTTTATTATGTGATCCATTAACCAAAATGAAAAGTTATGTGTTTTTAGATAAGCATCAGCATTTGGAACTTGTGCACGGTATCTAATCAACATCATTTCTTCTTCTTCTTCGGTTACAATGATTGTTTTTCCTGATGCAACCTCCGCCTTATCACTTGATGAGGCAATAGTTTTGACTTCCTTGAAGTTGCCAATAATAGATGCCCGCCAAAAAGACTGTGGATCTCCTTCAGGATTTGGGTGGGAGATGAATAATGTAGACTTGTTATTTTGCCTTAGATTCTTTGTGTGTGCTGCTATTCCCGCAATGAGTATGTACGGTTTTCCTTCAGGAGTTATAGCAAAGGGGACTACCGACGAGATTGGGTAGTCTTCGGTTCCTTTATTTGATGAAATTGTCGATAATACGCCATGTCCAGTTTCTACTAGCCACTGAATTACATCGGAAGGTGGATTGGATTTTTCTCGTGAATTCCGCTCTGCCATATCGATGTCATCGGCCAAAAAATCACTCCCATTTTTTGTTGAAAATACCAATTGTTTCCTCTAGCCATTCTTCTGCTTCATCCTCGTAATCAACGTCACAGTCTATTCGCTCATTCAGGCGATTTCCACCTTTATTTTCTAGAGTGTTATCCCATTGAATACCTGCTTCGCAGAATAAATCAAAAGCTGTGTCTCCCAAGGCAAGAACTGCAAAACCTACTCCTGACATGCTCCCGTCATCAGAACCTTCCAAAGATTCGTATAAATCAATTGCATTGTCTGGTTGTTCACCATCTCCCCAAGTACTACAGACAATAAGCACATTACCAGCATCTTGCATATCTGACAAAGTAATTTCATCCATACCATTTACAGTAACCTCGAAATCTAATTCTTTAGCAAGATTTTCTGCATCCATTGCCAGCAATTCAGAGTTACCTGTTTCAGTTCCGTAAAGTATCAATATTTTCTTATCACTCATTTGTTATCCTTCCTGTTTGGTTTAAGCACATTTATCTGTGGAATTTTGGGATCGTCCGGATATAACACATCACTATCCACCCCATATACTTGCGAGATTGTCTCCCGATTTAAGGCATTGTAGGGTGTCTCATAACAATAAATTGAATTATCATCGATTATCATGATTTTATCAGCAAATTTGGCTGCTAAATTAATATCGTGCATTGCCACTAAAGCGCTACATTTCTTTTCTCTGTTTAATACTAAATTTTTGATTTCATATAAAATCTCAAACTGACTACTCAAATCTAAATTACTAGTGGGTTCATCAAATAAGTATAGAGTTGGGTCTTGAACTATTGCTTTAGCGATAATAACCCGTTGCTGCTCACCACCAGAAAGAGTATGGAATTTGCGAAAAATGAAATCATCAAGGCCAAGCCGAGTTATGACACTTTGAACAATATCTCTGTCGTTTTTACCTATTCTCCAGCCAATGTAAGGCCTTCTGCCCAATAATATAACGTCATAAACATCCATTGAAAAGCCAGTAGAAACACTTTGTGGAACGTATGAAACCATTTTAGATAACTCTACAATTGAAGTATCTGATAGAGGTTTGTTGCAAACTTTTACAGAACCGGAATCAAAGTTTATTATTTTATTTAGACATTTTATCAGAGTTGATTTACCGGCTCCGTTAATACCTAAAACTGCAACAAATTGATTTGGTTGTACTGAAAAGGATAAGTTATCAAGGATTTTTTTGTCCTTATATGCAAAACTTAAATCCTTTACCTCAAGGATATTTTCTAGAGCCTCACCCATATCTCTCACTCCTTCTTGCCAACAAAAGATAAAGGAAGAACGGGCCCCCAAGTATCGAAAGCATTACTCCTACTGGAATCACTATTGGTGCCACAATTGTCCTGCCAATTGTATCAGCGATAAGTACTAATAAAGCACCTATTAATGCTGAACAAGGTATCAATTTACGATAATCATTGCCAATTACCAACCGGCCAATATGAGGTGCAGCTAAGCCGACAAAACCAATTAATCCAGTAAACGCAATTATGAGAGAAGTTATTAATGCTGAAATTATCAATATATTTTTTCTCACTGCTGCAGGGTCTACTCCAGTTGAAATAGCAAAATCATCTCCTCCTAGTGCTAATGTATTCAGGTCCCAAGAATACTTCATTAATCTCGGAAATATGGCACCAAGAACAACTCCAACCCACAGCGCTGTTGCTAGATTAGGTCTTGAAACACTACCAAATGACCAGTGTGTTAATTGGGCAAGTTGTTGATCTGTTGCAAAATAAGTCAATGTTGAGACTATCGCACCTGCGATGAAGGTTATGGCAATTCCGACTAAAATGTATGATTCTGCTGATACCCCTCTTACTTGGCCTAATTTGAGTATTATGAACACTACGATTAGCGAAAATACAAACGTGTTCACCACGAGAATTGTGTTAGGAATAATGTTGGCAAAAAATGAGTCGCCATCACCAATTACTGAAAATCCAAGAATAATCGCTAATGCAGCACCCAGAGATGCACCTGAGGCGACTCCAAGGGTAAGGGGAGAGACCAATGGATTCCCTAGACTTCCTTGCATTAATGCTCCTGCTACAGCAAGTGCTGTTCCTGCAAAAATAGCCATTAAAATCCTTGGAAGGCGAATCTCTAGCAAAATAGCGGACTGAATATCGGTAGGCTCATCAAATTGTAGAAATATTCTAGCTGTTTTCCAAAATCCCAACGACTCTGATGAGCCAATTCCTAAAGCAAAAATTGCGGCAGTTAGAGTCACCGCGACAATTGAAAGGAGGTAGAAATAATGCTTAGAATCTCTTTCCTCGACTAACTCTTCTAGATTCTGTTGTGTTCCGCTTTGGGTTTCGTAATTTTCATCCAAACCCCACACAATCAATCACCTAGGGTTGGCAAACAAAGGTCCCTACTCTGTCGGCATTGTGGTATTTTGAGAAATAATCATCTAAATACGTATTAGTGTCGATATCTTTGAATAGATTAGGGTGCAATATCTTAGCAAGAGTTGGCAATCCATGAATCATCATTGGACCAGCAAATTCACCTGCCATGACTAACATGTTATTCTCTTGTATCGCCGTTATTTCATCAAATCCTGGCCTCGTTTTGATAAAATCGAAATGTGCTGGACACTTATCATCAGGGTCATAGGAATCATAACCGATTTCAAAAGTAATTCCATCAAACATCAAATAATCTGGATTAGCGTCTAATATTGCCTCCATATCTACATGAGTTGTGTGTCCCGGCTCATCCTCAAACACATTAATGCCTCCAGCCATTGAAATTATGTCGTTCCATTGTGAGGTTCCAGTCAATACAACTGGATCTCTTGTCAGTGAAGCGTGGTGTTCCATAATTACATTAGGTCTCTGTTCTATTGTCAGATTACTAATTTTTTGTTGTACCATCTGTTCTATCTCGTCAAATTCAGCCAAAATAGTAGAAAGTTGTTGTTGTTTATCGAATAAACTAGCAAGTACAGACATTTCGTCTCTCAAAGAATCATATTTGTAGAAATCAAGCGCCAAAACTCTAATCCCAACTGGTTCTAATTTATCTCTAATTGCATCTGTATCGACCATTCCATTGGTAGCAAATACGATGTAAACTTCAGGTTGGGTATCAAATAGTGCTTCGTAATCAATCTCTGAATGAGCTGAATTCTGAATAATATCTTTGCCTTGTAGTTCAGGCCATAATGGTGAATCTTGAAAATCACCTGACATCCCAGTTACTACTGAAAAATTTATTTCTAGCATCCTCATTACTGTTGCTGCATAGGTGTTGGTAATAGCAACACTTTCTGGAGGGGAGTCAAAATAGTGAGTTACCCCATTGGAGTCGATAACTTTGATACTTCCATTGTCATCATCTTCTAAGGAATTTATCTCTGAAATATTGTAGGCAAAAAAACCAAGCATGATTAGTATCACCAATTGCAATGCAATCATTTTCCGCTCACTAATCATGACATTAACCTTCTATTTTGAAAGAATATTGCCGCCATTGTGATGGTTGAAAGGATGCCAAATAATGGCAAGAAATTTAAGAAGTTGTCACTATCATTTTCTTCTGGGTCATAATTTACATATGAGGAATTTGACAATTCAGAATATTTCCCATCGGTAATTCCTGCTTGGATTCTGAATCTGTTTTGACCTTCATCTAAATCATCGAACATGTAAGACGTAGCACTGCCATTGTACACCTCAGTCATCAAACCATCTTGCCCTGTATGCTGCAATGAATACCAATCTGCATTATCTATCGACATCCAACTAACTAACAATTGATTATCATCAGTTATATTTTGAGTGTAAGGCATGGTCAGTATCGGGGGTTGTAAAATATATTCAACCTCTATAGTTATAATTTCACTTAGTAACTCAGACCCAGATGGCAATACTACCTTCACTTGGTATTGATATATTCCATCTTCTTTATTCATCAATTCTAAACTCGATTCATTTCCTTGATAAACTTCAATGCTGTTTTCCAACAACGTATAAGAAACCGCCCTACCGAATTCGCCCCACTCTACCTGAACATTCTGAAAATTAGTGATGCCTGACTGGGTAACAAATTGTGGGATAGTAGGTACGCCTGAAAAATTGATTAGATGATAGGTGACTGCTTCTGAGTGTGACCCTGGTAATCTATCAATAATTTTTACCCAGTTTCTAGCAGTCTCATTATACCATAATTCCCATGAATCAATATTATCTTTCAAATCTGTGATTTTAAAGTATGTTGTTAGGTAACTACCACTTGGAGTAGTAACCGTTACATTTTCTGTCACTTCAATGATATTATTCGTGTCATCGTATCCATTAGGGTGTCCAGGAACACCAATGATATTTGTGCGGTTGAAATGGGCACTAACAATATCGCCGGAGAATAAGCTTGTCTCAGCTCCATTTTCGCTTGTGAAATTCCAGCCCATACTGCCTGCGACAAAATAATCTGAGGTTTCTGAATAAGTTTTCAAGCGCAAGAGATTGACACTATCAATCCAATAATATCTAATCCTATCTGGCGAATCATAAATATCTTCAACACGCAATAGATAACACTCTTGTTCTACACCAAAGGTATCTTGGATAACCTCTGTACCAATTGCAGTCATGGTTAATTCATGGGTTCCGTTGGTACTTTCAGGAAGGTAATCAACTGCATATTGCCAACTCATTCCAACATTCCAAAAACTATCTTCAGAAGATGATAAAACCACGGCAGTAATTTTCTTTGTGGCCGTAGTAGAGCCATTTAGATTTATTGCGGTTAAACTTAGCTCAAAAGAACCCACCTCAAATGGTGTGAAGTCAAATTGAGTACTTGATCCACGATAGATGACCTCGCTATCTAAAGAGAGTTCAAAATAATCCGTGTAATCACCTTTACTCCACTGGATCAGTTGTGAATTATCATCATTGATTTGAATATCAAAAGAGGAAGTCAAGAATTCTGGTGCAATCGGCATTTCAGGAGTTATTTCTGATGTTAGATTGTACCATCCTAAACTATCCTCTATCGTGATTTGATGAGTGGAAATTAGTTCAACATCTTCTTGTGACACAGACAGGTTTACTGTTTCACCGATAGTTAAACCATTTATCAGGTAAAATCCATCCATATTAGTTATCGCCATGTGTTGTCCAATTTGAACATCTACGTTGGGCATTGAATTACCAAGCATGTCCCTCAGGTAACCATATTTGCTGGTAGTTCCTTGGTTCATTACTAGGTGATTTACCAAAGGTTCTGCTGCAGAACCATCTCGTAGTTTTAGCATTGCTGTTTGGTTCAAACCATTATCATAAAACGCTGTCACATTGTAGTATTGACCAATTTCATAAGGTCCAAATTCTAACAATTCTGCATGAGATTTACTTTCTTGCATATTTTCGTTAGAGACTGTAAAGCTAGCAAGTTGATCGTCGCTACTAACAGTAATCCAGTTATTGTCTACTATCCAATCTAGTTGCAAATCAGAGTTTATGATTATTTTCCGATAAGCCACATTATGGCCGTCATTCATGAAATAAGCACGTATAATATGCTCTCCGCCAGCTATTCCAGTGTATTGATAATTACCTGCTGAATCTGTCCAAACTGAACCATACCCAGTAATTTTAATCGAGGTAGAACCGGCAATCTCACCTGACTGATGGAGGACTTTACCAGTCACAGTGAAATTATCATTTGGCTCTGTTGCTTGACTTGTATCAATTGGTAATGTTGAAAAACAAATTATAAAGACAAGTATTAGTGCTATCTTTTTCATTTTTTCACCATTACTACATCATAGATGCCAACGGGGTACGCTCTCAAACTGGGTGAATCGTGAAAGCGTAGCCCCGCCAGCGATGAAGCTTAGTTAGTGAACTAACTAATGCTAATTTGATCAGGCATAGGTTCCGATATCACTGGAAGTTATGCCGTAGTTGTCCCAAACAGGTTGCAACCAAGCAGTGACATCGTAGGATGTACCTAGTTGGCTAGCATCTGTCAAATCCAATACGTTGTTCATCAAGGTCGCAGCGTAGTTGTCCTGGTAGTACATAGATGTGTATCCATCGCAGCCTGCTTCGTCTGTAGCGTCAGTAGAAACCATGTGGTTTACTGTGTTGTAACATGTGTCGTTTGTTCCATTAGGATCTTGCGAAGCGTTTGTCCAGATGAAAGCGTCACAAGCAGATGCGTCGATTTCTCCCATCATCATAACCTTGTGACCGACAGCCATGTTGTAGCAACCATCATGCATGTGAGGAGCAGAGTAAGCCTCTATGGCCTTCCAGAAAGCATATCCTTCTGCTTGGTACTTCTCAGCTGTATCATTGCTATCCATCTTGGATGTGTACTTCAGTACTGCTTGAGAGTAAGTGATTATTAGGTTCTTAACAACTGTTTCAGCTGCTGCAGTGTATCCTGCAGAGTCTGAAGCCTGTAGAGCAGCAAGACCGGCAACCATTGCAGCTTCTGTAGCAGCGAATGTGTTTGCTACTCCTGCAGCGTTAGTAGTTCCAAAGTCACCAGCACGCTTTTCCATAACCTTTGCAGGAGAGCAGCCGTAATCTTCATCAGGTCCGTGGAAGAAAGCCCAGCCTTCGTCCCAGTTGTGTGGTGCACCGGTATCGTCGTCAACATTTCCAGCATCTGCCTTGGCAATTGCTGAATTTAGTTCGTGAATAGTGTATGCGACCATTCCCATGTTTACAGTCAACTTAGCGACTCCTTGGTAACGAACTGTGTCGGAGGTGCCTGCGAAGTCGCCGGTACCATCCAGAGCAGCCATAATGTGTGCATCTACTGAACCAGATTGGTTGTAATAAGCATCATATCCGTGGTTCTTACCATCTGCTGCGGCAAATCCAGCTAGAGTTCTGTATGATCCATCACTCTTTTCTGCATTCTTACCGTTGGTGTAAATGTCTTTTGCAGTTGTCCAGTCAAAGGCACTGGCTGCTGTTTTTATGTCACACAAGTCTTTCATTAGACTTCGGTGATTGTCAACGTCAGAAGCATAGGTGTAGCCACCATCAGAGGCATCCATTGTGCTTTCTGTTTCTTCATCGTCATCTGTTCCCAAACAGCCTGCTA
>CEQW01013231.1_pt1 | contig 10813 bp, 4 predicted proteins | sample 530891 | NCBI WGS metagenome assembly CEQW01 (sample SAMEA2621066, study PRJEB7988) | marine metagenome | biome: marine biome (ENVO:00000447); feature: surface water layer (ENVO:00002042); material: "saline water (ENVO:00002010), including plankton (ENVO:xxxxxxxx)" | depth 5 m
GTATACCGTCCGCGACATAAATTTGGCTGAACAAGGCGCACTCTTGGTTGACTGGGCCCGCGCTAGAATGCCTGTCATGGCGAAACTCAAGGAAGAAGCCGAGCGCACCAAACCTCTCGCTGGAATGCGAGTTGCTGGATGTCTCCACGTCACCAAGGAAACCGCAGTTCTCATCGAAACAATTCGTGCAGCAGGAGCCGAAATCTCATGGTCTGGCTGCAATCCTCTCTCAACCCAAGATGAGGTTGCTGCATGGTTGGCTGCTGAAGGATACTCCGTCCACGCTTGGCACGGTCAATCCAGCGATGATTTCTATTGGTGTATCGACCGAACACTTGAGTTCAAGCCAACCCTCACACTCGATGACGGTGCGGATTTGATTGTCCGTGTTCACACTGATAAGTTAGAATACGCGCCTGGTGTTATTGGCGGTACCGAAGAAACAACCACTGGAGTTCACCGACTTCGTGCAATGGCAGCAGCTGGCGACCTACGTTATCCAGTCATCGCAGTCAACGATGCTGTAACCAAGTGGGACTTCGACAATGTTTACGGTACCGGACAGTCGACCATCGACGGCATACTGCGGGCAACCTCCGTTCTCATTGCAGGCAAGACATTCGTCGTGGCTGGATTCGGCCACTGTGGAAGTGGACTTGCCATGCGTGCTCGAGGAATGGGTGCAAACGTAGTCATCACCGAAGTTGACCCTCTCCCAGCACTTCGTGCGGTCATGGAAGGATACCGAGTAATGACGATGGATGAAGCTGCGAAAATCGGAGATATTTTCTGTACCGCAACCGGTATGGAAGACGTCATCACTGGTGCGCACTTTGATTCAATGAAAGACGGAGCCATCATCTCCAACACCGGCCACTACGATTGTGAAATCAAGATTACCGATTTGGAAGAGCGTGCAACTTCAGTCCGAACCATTCGAGCCAACAACGAAGAGTTCCTAATGCCAGACGGTCGTCGCATTTTCTTGCTTGCACGTGGCCGATTGGTCAACCTCGCTGCAGCAGAAGGCCATCCATCAGAAGTCATGGACATGTCGTTTGCTAACCAGTTCCTTTCACTTTGCCGTTTGGCCAAAGAAGGTGGTTCGATGGGCAAAGAAGTGTACGACATTACCACAGAACAAGACCAAGATCTTGCAACTACGAAACTCGAAACGCTCGGTTTCAGTATCGATGTCTTGACCGATGCGCAACTTGCCTACCTTGACGACTACACCGTCGGCACATGATTTCCACCGACGGATTTCTCAAAGGTCAAGGCTAAGCATCAGCGGCCGCTGGACGATGTGTGGCCGAAGCGACAAATCTATCCATTTTTGAATGGTTTTGTGTTGTTATCATCCTTTTTGCCGCCATTTCACTGCAATCCTCAACCGAACCAATCGAAACTGAACAGCCGAATCAACTTGAATCGATGACCGGTGTGATTGAACTTTCAACTCGCTCTGCGATGGACGCTTTTGGCTTGACTGATTTCAAGATAGGAGCTATTGCTAGCGTCAATCTCACTTCGCAAAAAGTCACCGCAGAACCTTGCAGTGAGTGTTCAAATCAACTAACGGGTATCGAAATGACGGGAGATGTGGTAATTACCAATCTGCTTGATTCAAACAACAGACAAGGAAGGGTTGAAGCAACGATACAATTCACCCATTTGTATGAACTAACTGCCAAATCTTTCCTGATGCAGGAATGGTTTCTCATCGAGTGGGATTCAGGAGATTCAAATTCATCTGTGCAAATTTACATCCGTCATGATCCGCCTCGATGGCATCCCGAAACCTCGTCGCTCCCCTCTTCTTTTGTCGAGACCGATGACGGCTTTATGTCGAGATCCGGTTCAGAAGTTGTCGTTCAAGATTCACAGGATAACACGCAATTGATTCGTGCTTGTTTACCCGACAGTTTTCTTTGCCGAGCCTCATCACCGGATGCCGTTTTGGTTGCCAAATACGGGCCACTAACGCCTCCAGCCGTCGTTCAAACTCCACTCGAATGGCAGCAACAGAATCATTCAAACGTGAGTGGAATTCCTGAGGATTCAAGTTTTGCTCAAGAACTCATGTTGTTGGGAGACGAACTGAATACAACTTCAAGTTGGTGCCCGACCTCATATGACGACTCCATCGCATCGATATCTTACCAGCATATTGAACAGAATGTATCTCTGGCTCCACTTTCGGCTTTGTTGTTTGCTACAGCATCAATTCAACCTCTCTTTACTCCAAGTGGTGATGTATGGACTGAAACTGCGTTTGGGGAGACTCATTGTTCATCTTTGATGTCCCTAGATGGCTCTATAAACTTTGGAATTTATTCAAAAAGCAGTATTTAGGGGGGCCAAAACTGTTTAATGCCTTCGTTCTTTGGAATGTCTATGAAAAAAGTCCTCGCAACTGTTGTCACCGCTCTACTTGTTCTGTTGACTGCATCTCCAGTTGTCGCTAATTCACTCACTCCAAATACTCACTCTCCGGTGAATTATGATATTCTCAGTATCGATGCTTATGTGACAACGAAGTTCACTTCTGTTGGAGATTCGATTGAAATTTATGCCCTCACAATGGGTCATTCTGGCACTCCGCAATCGACCAACACGGTCGTCACTGCTGACATTGTTCATTATCCAGAAAACGACCCACTTGGAATAATTACTCAAGGCGAGATACCGAGCAATCCAGTCGTCGTTGACACTGTCGTGCTTACGCCATCAGGTTTGCATGAAGATGATTCCTCAATCATGAAATGGGAGGGCGATTATACCGTTCCTCTCGATGCATTGGGTGGTGTGTACGGTGCCAGCATTACCGTTGAAGAGGCCGGTGTTCAAGCAACAGACAACCCAACGCAAGTTCCTGAAAAAGTCATTTCGGAAATTGAACAAGTTCTCCAAACAGTAGATACAACATGGGATTCGGCTAATCCCACCATGGAGATGAAGGCGGTTTTCGATAATCTCAATTCGTCCGGTAACGCTCTTAGTGGTGGATGGACAGAATTTGTAGAAGACGCAACCGCTCAGCCGGGACTTGGCGACAGTGCACAGTTGTGGAACAACATGATTTCAGCCGGTTACAACAATCCCTCCTACGATTTAGAAGACGGGGCACAATTTTTGGAAGCGTTGATGGAATTTTTGGATTCTGATGATTTGGATGCTGGAATGGCTTTCCTAACGGGATTGTTTGTCTACGGCAATGAATTCCCTCTACCACGAACCGTCAACGATTTTGGTCCAATGGCCGATTATATCTCCACTTTCGATCCGATTGAAAATTTCACTCGATTTTCAGGAACCGAGAACTTTTCAGCAGCATACGACGCAATGCTTGGAAGCAATGAGTGGGATGCTATGAGCAACGCTCTTGACAATCTCTCGAACAACACGATGGTGTTTGAATCGTTCCAAACCGTTCTGCGAAACATTGCCCTGTTATCGGTCTCTACACATCCTGATGCCATCATTGCCGGATTTGAAGCGTGGATTGAACCTCTCACGGGTGATGATTATGACAACATGACGCCGTTCCAAAAACTCGTTGTCAGTTGGTCACAGATGGATGTCACCATTTCAGACCTTGATGGTGATGATTTCCCTGATGAAGTTCTTTGGGAATACGAGTTGTTGTTGAACACATCTGAAGGTTTGCAATGGCAAGCAAAGATGGACACTTCTTATCCACATGTTGGTGATGGATTTGATGATTTCAATGGATTTGATGTTGAGTTGTTGGCAATTCTCAAAGACACTGTAGAAGACCCAGCTTGGGAACAGGTTGGAGATGCAGTGAATGAGTTTGGCTCTTGGGTATCCAACGCTTCTTTCGACCGTGAACTTGAATGGGAATACGATTACGGTGATGAAGAAGATGAAGATGAAGATGGAGACGATAGTGGAGATTCTGGAGACGAAGAATCTGAAGAAGATTCCTTCCAGTACGTTGTTTTTGATGACCTTCATCCTATGCAGACATCCATGCTCAACAAACACATTTTGGACCTTGGGTTTGAACTCATGATAGACGGTCCATGGGATTCACAAACCGATTATCCAAACGACTTCAACATGACTGTTACCGATTCGACCAACGATGTAACCAATGTTGTTCTTACAAGAGATGCAGATGGTCACAACCGATACTTCGGCCGATTTACTGCTGAATCATTGGGAGAGAATACCTACAGTTTCAGTCAACCCTTGGAGGCATACAGACCGGCTTGCGCCGATCAAGGTTGTACAGTAGAATCTTCTCGTCTTGAAATTAACAGCCTGCGTCCGGGTCTTCTCGAAGATATGACTACAGAGGTTAACGATGAAATATTCCTTGTTTCAGCCATTGGTGTTCTCGTGAATCAATCCGAGACCACCCTTGTCAATCAACCCTACTTTGTAGAATCTACCACTTACGATGCGGTATTGGGTGCCTTAGATGGAGCAGAAATTGATAGCGCAGTACTGCGTATTTCACCGGGCCTAGCTGAATCAGCCGTTTCGACCTTGTCTCCCGAAGGAGATTTAGAAATCTCTTCACAGTCCCCTTCGACTCTTCGTGCAGTTTATTCAGGCAACGATGTTGATGGCCAACTTTCGGTAACCATCGAGCCGCGTCAAGAAGACAGAGAAGGAACCGATATGACCGATGATATGGGGTCTTTCCAGGGAGAATTAACTCTGGATGGAGATGCATACGGTTGGGACGCTTCTTCTGAATTATCAAATCAAGTCTCTCTTTCAAACCGAGGTGTTGCCTTGATTACCACCAGTGGAACGACAAACAACGGATTGGAGTTCAGTTTTTCAAATGAAATGCCACTACCTGGCAGTCCGGCATGTACGACGTCCAGTGGTTCAATGGAAGGCGATTCTGAGGTTAAACTGAGAATGTCTTCTCGGCCTTATTATTACGAAGCAGATGATTCATCTTCACGATTTGAATTTAATCATACCGACCTTATCTCACTCTCTATTGATTGGGGCGATGGTCAGGTCGACGAAGTACTGTTAACCGGAGAACAAATACTCTCATTGGAAGAAGTTCATTCCTACTCTTCTTCGGGAGTAAGCGATACACATTCTATTGATGTAAACTATGAATTTGAGAATGGAATCTATTATACTCATCAATTCGTTTTCAAGGAATACAATGGATTTGAAAATTCAGACGAGGATGGAAATGTGTACTATGAAGGCGAACTTAGTACCAATGAAGAATGGAGATACTGCGAATTGAACAGACCTCAGCAACAGGCTACACCAAGTGCGCCAATTATCAACGAATTTATCACGAATGGACCTTTTGAAGTAGTGACTCAATATATTGGGACCTCCGATGAAGACGGCAAATCTAATATTTCGATAGTACCATCGCACACAGGAGCCTATGTGAGCATTGTACAATCGAAGCATGTTCGAGCATCTGACGGTGAAACACTAACTGGAATTGGACTTAACTTTGGACTTGCGACAACCGGAGCGATTGAAATTCTTGGAATGGATGTTCTTGGATACTTTTCCGGTTTGCCGGTTTATGCTGCGAACAGCACCGATTCTATGCAATCGATTCAAATTCAGACACAAGGAATGAACGACAGACACAAGACGACTGTTGGACATATGCCACTTGATTTGTCGGTTCCATTCCCGGACATGGATGAGATTTGGAATGTCGAGCCATCGACCCAAGACCTCGAGTTTAATCCGGGTGAATCTTCCCGGACTGTTCAGATTGACAACAGCATGCCTCTTTCACTGATTGGTGTTGTTTCGATTAAGGCGGATTCAGAATGGGAAACCACAACTTCAGACACATTAACCCCTCTTGGCGTGCATTTTGGAATGGTATTAACCAACCCAGAAAGCCTTGACCTCACCGGTCTTCTCGGGCCGGGACAAACAACCAATGTTGCTCTGGATGCATCACTTGACCCTGCCTCAAGAATACTAGCAGTTGCTTCTCCTTCACACGGTTTTGATCCTTCAACGATTGATTTCTCGACAATCACTGAAGCGTTTTCAAATGAACTTCTGCGACCCATTACCGACTGGCCAGGTGTAGAGACTGAAATGAACAAAATTTGTGAATCTCTGTCCTATTACACGGATAGTGAATGGCAGGACTCGACAATGTCCGAACGAAAGTTGTTGAAAATAGATATTGAACATGAATCCGATACTGGAGAATATGAGGGTACTTCGTTCATCATCAATACCGATACATCCAAGTTGATTGAAACTACGACCGGTCAAGTTATTTCTCAATACCAGACATCAAGCTCTTCCCATTCAGAACACAATCGAGAGACGGTTCAATACGACCTCACAAACCTCAATGATGGTGGATATCAATTCTACACAGGTTCGAACATGAATTCGTCAGTTAATTTTGATTTGCAGAATGACCACAATGAACCCGAAATTGACTTTAAAGAATCACAAGACAGATGTGAAGGAGATGATAGGTTAGATGATGAATCGGCCGTTTCTGATTTGTTTGATGAATACTTCACAAGATTCAGTACAATTGCATGGGGGCAGGGAACGAGTGCTGATTTGCAGATGCCTCACCTTTCCTCGCCAGTTTCGGACTATACCGTGATTGGAATTGCTCAACAAGGCTCTGGAGAAACGGCGAAGGTGGTTTCTGGTTTCAATTTCATCTCTTCGCAAGTGAATCCAGAACCCCCTCAGATGGAGAACTTGTCCCTTGTCTTCACACCAACAGACCCAAATCCTGGAGATGTTGTTTTGCTGACAATTACCGATGAATCAAACAATCCGGTCGAGGGACTTTCGATTATTCTCACCCAAAACAACTCGACAATGGCAAGTTTGCTTTCAAGTGAAACGGGTCAAGCCTCGTTTGAGATTCCTCTTGGAGACACCAAGATTTCGGTTTCAGGAGGTCAATACTATCCGTTTGAAATCACCATCACCGTAACTGAGAATCAATCAGGAAACGATACCGGTTTACCTGGCGATGTGGACGGAGATGGCTATGGTGACTCTTTGGATGCATTCCCGAATGACCCGAATGAATGGCTCGACACAGATGGCGATGGGGTTGGAGACAATGCCGATGAAGACGATGATGGTGATGGTTTGAAAGATATTGAAGAATATCTGTTTAGCCCTGCTACCGACCCGCTCCAAGTAGATACCGATGGAGATGGTTATTGTGACGGTTCCATCGATGTTGTACCGGATTGTGTTTCTTCCGATGCTTTCCCAACCGATGCATCTGCTTGGAACGACACCGACAGTGACGGTCTTCCAGATGATATTTCTGGAATCTCAACAACGAATCTGGTTGAAGATTCAGACGATGATAACGACGGATGGAGCGACATCGATGAGAACAGTTGCGGTACAGACGCTTTGGATGTAAATTCGATTCCACTCGACACCAACGGTAACGGAATTTGCGATTCCATGGATGATGACTTAACCGTTCCTGACGACACTCAAAACGAAACTCAAAACGATGCTTCGGGAGAAGAAGAAGATTCCACTGCTGATTCGACTCAAAGTTCCACTGGTGCCATCGTTGTTGGAACAGGCATCGGCCTCATTGCTCTCGCTGTTGTGAGCGTCTTGTTCTTACTCAGGTCTCGTAGCAGTGATCCGATGATTGATGATGAGCAATTTACCAAGGAAGAAATCTTGTTTGAGGAATTTGCCAATGAAGTCAGCAATCCACCATCCCGACCGCCGCTTAATGCAGTCGGTGAGATGTACGACGGTTATGAAGCAATTGAATTCCCAAAGAATTCACAAAAATGGTTTTACCGCGACCCTCAAACAGGACAATGGGTAGAGTGGACATAATCTCCTCCCATTTCGAGGCGCTAAAATGGTAGATAATCGGGCCAAGATTGCAATTTTGGCAGTCTTATGCATCCTGTGTATTCCCGTTTTGTTTCAACCACCCTCGCCGAGTATGGCAAGCAGTACTATTTTTGATGACCCAGCCCTCGATGAAATTCAGCAATCAAGTACCGACGATACGATAGGAAAAAACCTCATCATTCGTATTCAACACAAGGATTCTGGACCGTTGACAAGTAATTTTTCCCGTGTTCAAACATTGCTCGAGATAGAACAACATGCTCTCGATGGTGACGATGAGCGATTTACGTTTGATTCTTCAAAAGTGTACATCCATCGTTTAGAAACTCCGTTTTCATCTTGGAATTCAGCATTTGAATCGTCCAACAAAAGCATGAGCAATGCATCCTCATGGAGCGATGTATTGCAGCCCGAGAATGAAGATGGATGGTGTGGGCAAGATGCGAGTGTCGATGAACAATCAGCTTTGCAAGTTACTCTCTTGCTTTTGCCAAAACAGAGTAATCTTGGTGTTGCTTGCCCTCAATATGCAGGGGCATCAGCCTCCCAGCCGCCTCAATCGAACGAGATATTGTGGTTGATATGGCTCGATGCCGAACAGAAACCAGTTGACTGGTCCGAACTTATCACCTGGTGCGATAAACTTTCATCAAACAGTGATTATGAGTTTGAACCTGCTGGAATAAATATTCTTTTTGAGGAGGCTGGTGTAATCGCAATAGATGATTTGAGTTTTATTTTACCAGCGGGATTTGCTTTGCTTGTTCTGTTTTTGTGTGTGTTTCTACGAAGCGTAAAAATCGCTTCAATCACGCTCGGTTCTGTTGGACTTGTCTTGGTTGCAGAAATCGGTCTTCTTGCTGTTTTTGGCAGAAATTTCTCAGTAATTGACGCAATCGCAATTCCAATCATCATGGGCGTTGCTGTTGATGGAGCATTTTGGTACACATCATCAACCAAATCCCGTGAAGAGGTACGAAGGATGTTGTTGCTTGCAACCTGCACAACCGTTGCCGCAGTCTCGTTGGCAATGATATCTGAAATCAAAATTCAACGTGGTCTTGCATTGGTGATGATTCTTGGAATCATTATGGATTGGTTCGTGACTCGATTTGTACTTGAAGACATCTACATGAATTCTCGAACCAGCAATGGTTTGAAAAACGATAATGTGAAGCTCGGCTTGAGTTTAAATTGGCTTTGGCCCGTCGTTTTGCTGCTCTTAACAGCAATTGCTTTGACTGCTCCAGAAGGTGTTGAAGTTTTGGACATCCATCAGTTTATGCCTGAAGATGACCCGGCGTTGGATGAGTTGGAAGAACTTCGTGAAAAATACGTCATTGCTTCAAGCACCATTGCCTACATTGTGGTTGATATTGAGAGTCAAGATACAGATTTGGTTCAACCACTTTCAATTTTCTACAACAATCTTGCTCAACATCCCAGTATAATTGCCTACGATACCGGATTTACGCAGCACCGAATGGTGCTTGGCCTTCCTTCTTCATCACCTGCAGATGGCATTGATATCGATCAATACCTTGAACAAAGTTCGACTTCATTGTTCATGAGCGATTCGCGATTAAGCGAAAATGGACAAACAACAGGAGTCATTGTCCTCGCAGTTATCGATGGTGAGGATGCCGATGCTGCTTATGGCTTTTCCAACGATGTCAATGATTTGCTTGATGAGCACGGACTGGAAGGAGAAGTTGGTGGCGATCTTTTGACCGGAATCAAAGTTGCAAAATCTTTTGAGAACACTCGAATTCTCCAGATTTTGTTTGCAGGTTTGATGATATTTCTTGTCGCTTGGGTTGTAACAGGTTCCTACCAACAAGGGATTCAAATCGCTATTGGCTCAATTGCTGTTGGAATTGCAGTTGATGGATTGGCGAGTCATCTGGGAGGTCGCGGTGTCAACACGGCTCCAGCAGTTCTTCTCGGTATGGGTTTTGCAGCAGATTATCTTTCACATGCAAGTGGACCTCACTCGCTTACTCGCTCGGATTTTTCCGCTCGCTGGAGGGCTGCTATCACTTCTGCTGCCCTGTTTATTCTCATCTCATTCAGTGATTTTCCTCCAGCAAAAGATACGGGACAATTGCTCACCTTTGCGATATTTATCTCCGTCATCCTCGCTACAGTTCTCTCACTCAAATCTTCATCTTATCAATCTTTGATGAGTGAAATCCTTTCGGATGACAAGAATTTGCAGCAACAAGAATAACCATTCCACGTTGAGTATTCACAGAAAAGCAATTTGTATTTTCAATCCTCGAAAGGATATACATCTTCAAATCCTTGCCAAATTGAATTCATCGCAGAAGAAGTAATAACGCTGAGGTTGAATCGAAGTTCATGGAATTTGGCATAATTGAGGATGTTCTAGGAATCCTAGGTCTGCTTCTTTTTGTATTGACAATATTGAACATTTTATTCCAATTCTTTGTTCGAAAAAAGAGCTTGAAAGAAGCGATTCTCTGGCCAAATACAATCGATGAGGCAAACGAACCGGTCGATGACGAGACAATTGCCAAGAGAAAAAAGCGCTTCTTCATAGCAGCCGTTGCCATTTTCAATGTGCTCTTTTTCTACACCGTTTATGTTTATGTCCTCCCCTATTGAATGGTTCCGGAATTAAATCCACACCAACAAGGGCTCACACAGCAGCGTTGAGAGTTCGGTCTGTTTCTTCTGGGTCAATGAACAGCGCAGCAAGCACCACGAACGTCTCGAGCACGGCAGCGATGTAGAAGATGGTCTGGTAGTTGTAGCGTTCAGCGAAGATGGGCGCCAACTGGTAGCCTATGATGGCAGAGAGATTCATCATCGCCATGTAACCGGTAAATTGGGTTCCACCAACTTCTGCCCATGTCACCCGCATCATGAGTGAATAGGAGCAGATGGACACGATAGCCCAGAGGAAAGTGTGGACGAGCCACAC
>CEQW01066259.1_pt1 | contig 10547 bp, 9 predicted proteins | sample 530891 | NCBI WGS metagenome assembly CEQW01 (sample SAMEA2621066, study PRJEB7988) | marine metagenome | biome: marine biome (ENVO:00000447); feature: surface water layer (ENVO:00002042); material: "saline water (ENVO:00002010), including plankton (ENVO:xxxxxxxx)" | depth 5 m
ATTACTCCACCGATGATTAACAATACTTTACCTGCTGTGTGCATGGTATGTTCTTCTTAGTGGCGATTAATAACAATAATGCCAAATGAGAGGTAGATTTACTATGAATCCATCTTTTCTTCATGTTCGGAGGGCGAATCTGTTGATGGGAACTGATACGGTTCCGCTTTGGTCATTTCTTCCGTAACGACCGATGTCGTCGTTACTTGAGCTATGGATTGACTCACACCAACCCCGACAGTATTTTCTGGGGCTGAATTCATGGTGTAGAGTCCATCAGAGTTGACCATCATCTCTACCGGAGCATCATCTTTCAGGGTAAAAACAAGAATAATTCCTATCAGCATGATGACTACACCGCAACACAATCCACCAAAACCACCGAGGAAGCCGATGATGGTCATGCCAATTTCTTCAGCAATTTCTTCTCCTAATGCATCGTCATAGGTCACCCAAACAGTAGCATTGGACTCAAATGAAAATTCTCCTGCTGTACATCCAAAGCAAGCTCGTCCAATCTTGACAAGTCCCTTCTCATCTCGTTCGTAGTTCTTGTTCAGATTGTCCGATTCGCAACTGGATGTTTGTTGTTTGTCAAAATCATAGATAACTTCATTGTAGAAATCACCATTGAATTCAGATGCTCCCTTCGCCCAAGTTTCGGTCACACTAGGCTTTTCAGTAACTGTAATTCCAACGGATTCACATACATCCCAAATGCCATTCTGATCTGCATCGGAATATTCTCCTTTGACCCAGAAAGTGACGCCAACATCGCCTTGGCCATCGTTATCTTGTATCGTTATGGTCCCGTTTGAAACATCTTCGAGAGCGAAATTGTTCCACTCTTCTTCGATACCGCCAATTCCTGCGGCACCGACAATCATCCCGACAATGCCGAGAAGAAAGAGCCCCGCACCAATGAAAATGGTAATCTTAGCCCGCTTGTCCATGGCTTTACCACAACAAAGTCGTGTTTAAGGCTATGGAAAACAGTCTCATTCAACCAGATCATCTTTCTTTTGACCAGCCATGACGAAATGCATAGCAATCATTGCAAATCCACCAATGTAGAGCAGCAACGCAACGAAGTCGAAGGTATTGTCAAAGTTCATCCACCAGCCCATGTATTCTTGATTCTGGACAATTGCACTTTCCATGTCTTCGGCATCGTCATCTGCAATCTCTGAGCCTTGAACAATTTGGAATACCTCTTGTAGATCATCCATCGTAGGTTTTGTTGCGAGATCAGTTCCAGTTCGTGTGTCGAGATAGAACGTCGAGGTCGAATCACCAGCGATGATAAGTCCAGAGATTTGCTCCGACTGCATGCTTATATCAGCACCAAAGTAAACAGGAAGTGCTGGAGTCATGGCGTCAAGAAGTGCAAATCGCTTGATCAATTTCGCAGTAATTGGATTTTCGGTTGGGTTTACTGATGCAGAACATTCATCCACCGGGATTCCCTTTACTTCACCAGTACCGTCGCATTCGATGTCTGTCACGGCATAACCGCCAGCGTCGACCAGGTCTCCGCTACCGGTAAGGAAGCCACCAGTAGTTCCCGCTAGGGATTGAGGTGTTACAAGACCTAATGTTGCGTTCTTCATTTCCATATTTCTCCATGAGAGGTATTCTGAACCGTCTTCGGAAACAGCTTCACCCTTCTCGCAATCAGGGTTGTGACCGGTGCACATGACATAGATCGATGCTGGTCCTGTAGAAACACCACCCGATCCATAGAATGTTTCGTTGGTTTCCAACTTGGCCCATCCTAGATTTGGATCCGAAGCGTTACCGGCTAAGATGGCTCCCACCGGATCTCTCCATCCGTAGAGCCAACTGTTGAGTGGCATGGTCATATACTTGCCACTGCTTTGGTACGTATCGACAAGGAGGGTGTTCGGAACGAAGTCTCCGTAAATGACATTCATCATGAGCGTTCGAATTGCGTTCGCTGCGTTTTCATCAACTCCGTAGAGCGCAGCTACAGTTGATGTATTCCATGGCATTTGAACACCACCTTCCTCAGGGGTTGGTGGAGTGTTACTCATGTTGAGTGGAGGTGTTACTCCCATGAGTTCACCAAACAAGAAGAATCCAGCCCCCTCAGAAGTTGTCAGTCCGAGTGGACCGTACAGGATGTATCCAGAGACTGCTGCATCAAGAGCAATCGAAGGTACACCTTCCGATGATGGGATCAAGGATGATCCCCATGCACCACCGAGGTTGAGGCTTCTCTCAAGGTATCCACCGTTAATTGGATCTGCGTCTCCGAATGTGACGTTGACGAATTGTTCAGCGGTCATGGTTCCTGATGAACCAAGAAGTACCATTGGTAGAGAGGAGGCGCTGGCCAACCAGCCGCCAGCCCATGTTGCGATAGCACCGTATTGTGCTGGCTCGAGTCCGTAAGCAACCATTGCATCGGCTGCTTCCATACCCATGAAGTTAGCAAGTCCAAAGGATGTACCTTCCTCATTGGTTGCGAAGAGACCCATTGGCTCATCTGTGCCTTGGCCTCCGAAGAGGAGACCCATTGCAACAGTGTTGTCAATATCAACACCGAGATAGTTCATGATTCGAGTTGAAGCATCAACTGCCGTTGCGTCTGCGAACCAGTCGTCATCAGCTCCACCGAAGACATTCGCAAACATACCACCCATACCAAAGCACACGGCGTAGTCGTTCGCGATGGTTGCGTTAATGTCTGGCATCGTTTCGCTTGCCATAACGGTAAAGCCCCAGATACCGGCTCTTTGCATAGTTCCTACATTGGCAAAGCCGTTTCCTGCATCAGCCATGACTTCATCATAGGTTGCAGTTGGGAATGCGTCGCAGTGACCAGCAAGAACCATGACACCGACCGTTCCACTGAGTGAAACATCATCGCCAGTTGTTGGCATGACTGCGGAGTCAAATGCGTAAGTCAGATCGGTAATGGATGCGTTTCCAGCAAAAGTGACTCCACCGGCTGCAAGTTGCTGTCCTTGGATTGCTTGAGTATAGCTGACAGTAGCAGGATATCCTGGCATGTTGTTCATACCAGACAAGTTCATAGCCGCAAAGTAAGCATCAAACTGGTCGTACCAATTCGTACCAATCACAATCGAAGCATTTGCTGCATCCAATGTTGCGCCATCGGTGTATGCGACGTAGCCACCAGCCATTGTGTTGGATACCCATTCAGCAGATACTTTAGCAGCAGAGAAGGATTCCAATTCCATGGCCATGATGGCGGCACTAAATCCAACCTTGGTCAAATCCATGACGCCTTCGATGGCGAGTCCAGATGCTCCAACAACTTGAGGTTGGAACGGAATGTTGAGTTGAGTAATCGGAGTGTTACAATCCTCAGGGTCGTCCATTGCACAAGTGAATACCTTGGATTCATCGTAGGTGAGTGTACCTGCATCCTTGTCGAATGCGATGATGTTTCGAGTTGTTGTGATCTCATAATCGAATGGACCCAATTTCTCATAGACTGCTTCTTCTCCTGCCATTACTTCGTCTGCATTGGTCAGATTCCATGCATAATAACTGCGGTCAGAGGTGGACGATGCCCAATCTTCTTCTGCAGTTGTACAGTCAGAATCAGCACATGCTGAATCGTATGGAAATGTCTCGAAGTTGTCTTCAACTGCGCCTTCTACCATACTTGTTGCAACCGGTGCCAAAACGACCAAATTCAATAGAATCATGACTGCTCCGGCGATTAATTTTTCATTTGCCATAGGTGTTCCCCAAGATACTTGGGGTACGATTTACTACTTAACGTTAGGACCTGACATACTTAATGGCAGTACCATATGCGATGAATTCGTAACCAGCGGTTTTGTCATCCTTTTTTGACTTCTTTGTGACCATTGAGGTTTCGACTCGAACGTTGATGATCTCGTCGAATCCTTGTTGAAGAGCTTGCACACGCATGTCGTGAAGCACCTTGCGGCGGCCATACCCTAGCATCTTATCGTAGGATTCGATTCGACCACCGAAGAAATTCTTCCAACCGCCGAGCATCATTTGCCACCATGATGGACCGACAGAGATACTGGACATGACCAGCATCGAGGTCTCAATATCCGTGGTTTGACTTGGTTTGGAAAGGTTGTTTAGAGGATGGCCAGCACCCGAATCATTGAGAGATTTTTCCTCAGTTGCAAGTCGATCGATGATTCGACCTTGGTGCCAATTTCCAAAAATCCACGACCCAATCGTTGGTCCAAATGACAGGACCAAAATGGATGAGTAAAAGAGGATGACAAACGGATCCAAGTAATCGCCTCATTGTACAGTGACTGCAGTCCCATATGCAAACAATTCAGCAGCGCCACCCGAAACGGCAGATGTTGCAAATCGGACGTTGACAATGGCGTTTGCTCCACGTGCTTGGGCGTCCATCATCATGCGCTGAAGTGCTTCATTTCGTGCTTCTTGGAGTAGCTCAGTGTAGGCTTTTAATTCTCCACCGACCATGTTTTTGAAGCCCGCTCCAATGTCTTTGAAGACGTTCTTTGCTCGGACGGTTGACCCTTGAACAAGCCCATAGGAGGCAGTGATGAGTTTACCGGGTACAGTTTCAGTATTTGACAAGTGCATGCCTTGTGACATAATTGCACGTTGCAGTTCAAGTTTATTAGCATTAAGCCGTCATTAAATCAACGGTTGATTGCGTAGCCACTCAAGATCCGAAATGTACAGTTGACGAATGTCATCCAAACCGAGGACCAGCATCGCAAGGCGTTCAAGTCCCATTCCCCAGGCGCAAACAGGCGAGGTTATTCCAAGCGGTTCGGTGACCTCTGGACGGAAAATTCCTGCACCACCCAATTCCAACCACTTGCCTTTCCACTTTACTTCAATCTCTAAACTCGGTTCTGTGTAAGGGAAGTATGCCGGTCGCACCCTCACCTCAGGATATCCCATCTTTTCGTAGAATGTCTTCAATGTCGTAACCAGCATCTGGAGATTCGCTCCTGGTTCCATAATAATACCTTCAATTTGATGAAACTCAGGAAGATGAGTACTGTCAATTGCTTCTTTGCGAAACACACGGTCAACCGAGAACACTCGACATGGTTTGTCAGGATATTTTGCCAAGTGTTGAATTGTATTCACGGTTGTATGAGTTCGCAGAAGACCACGTTTGGATACATCCTCTGAAAACGAACCAGACCAACCAAGGGAGCCGGTTTCGCCACCATGCTCATGAATGTCCTTCCATTTCTGGATGAGTTCATCATCCAATTCCAATGACTTCGGGTCGTCGAGATAGAACGTATCCTGCATTTCTCGAGCCGGGTGATCTTGAGGGATAAACAATGCATCCATGTTCCAACCTGCGGTTTGAACATAATCATCAACCAGTTCGGAGAATCCCATCTCAAGAAAGATTCTGCGTATTCGTTCAATCAATTCTTGCATTGGATGCGAACGTCCTGTTCGAGGAGTTGTTGATTCAAGAGTAACATCAAACGAGCGGAACTCTGCATCTTTCCAATCACCGGATTGAAGCAACTCAGGTGTAATCTCAGAAATTTGTTTTCGTTCTTCAAGCCCATCGACCGACATCGTTTTGCCAGTATCACTCAATTTCCAGGTTCGAGAGCGATGTTCAATCGCTTCAATCAGTTCTTTACGGCCTTTAAAATGATTCAGAAGGCGTTCAGAAAGATCATCCTCATCCGCAGGAAGTGACGAAAGGAACATGTTTCGGGCTTGCAGCTCTGACTTGAGCGAGGATGCATCATCACAAACGAAGGTTCCTGAATCAAGTTTGACACCCAATTTCTTGAGCAAACCAACTCCAGGGCCAGCCTCGTGCCGCTCAAATTTGGCTTGCAGTTTGACCATTGTTGGTTCATCTTGAGACGAAATCCAAGACCAGAGGCGTGCTTCCAAAAGACCGTTTGCGATTGCATTGTGACCCTCCTTACCAGGATGAATCGTACGACGAACACTCTCGTGAATTTCAACGAGTCCTTTGTCGCTCAGTCCTTGACCAGCCCCAACGGCCACGGCTTGGTCCTTCCAATCACAGACCGACATGATTTCATCGAGTGTGTGATGATTGCTCGGTGCTTCAAGCATCGCTCGCAACATTCGACGTTCAGGATTTGTTAGTTCAACCCCATCGGTCATACTAATGCCAGCAACCCAAAGGGTTTCAATTCACCGCCAAGGGAAGCGGCTAAGGCTCAGCTTCCATCATGGTCGAACTGCGACAACAGAGTGTTCAGCTCACGTTGGCGTTCTTCAAGTTGGTTTCTGTCCTTCTTAGCAAGGTCGGCATCTTTGAGTTTCTCTGAAATGTCCTCAAGTTCATTTCGAGCATTGATTCGTGATTCGTCCATCTTCTTGCGTTCTTGAACCATTTTCCGCTTCGCAGATCGTTGCTTTGTGACCTCCGCTTGTTCGTAAACACTGTCCGCAAGTTCGACTGAAGTTGGGAATGGAATGTTGATGTTTTCCTTACCAAAGCGCTCGTCGATGTTTCGCAGAAGCCAGTCTCTTGCAACATACTCATCGCTGTAATCTTCAACCCAAGTATAGACACGGAAAATCTTCGCAAAATCAGCAAGTTCATGCAAAAGGATACGAGGTTCAGGTTTTTCGATGACGTATGGACACTCCTTCGCCAGTTGGAGTAAGGTGTACTTGACGTGGTCAATATCTTCTCGATAATCAACACCAATATCGAGAACGATCGAAATTCTGCGAGCGAGCCCGTCGCCGCCACCACGTGCGTGATTGGTGACTTTGGACTGAACGAGAGTGTTGTTCGGAATGACGACGAGTCGTTCGTCACGATCGAGAACCTTGGTCGAAAGGATACCGACTGAAACAACAGAACCCCATGTTCCTTCGACTTCGATACGATCGCCGACTTCGAATGGTCGATCAATTGCAAGGAGGAACGAGTTGACGATGTTCCCCAGAGTTTGCTGAACAGCCAAACCGATGATAAGGGAGAAAACTGCAAGAGAGGCAAGAATTCCAAACAGCTCGATACCGAGTTGATTGAGTGCGAAATACAGACCAGCGAACCAAACGACAGCACGAAGGAAGAAGACGATAATCGAGTTGCTACCGGATACTGTTACGTTACCATCTGCACTAAATTGATCCATCAGGACAGGAATCAGATGCTTGATTGAAACACTGAGAATCGATGCACTAAGAATCACGTAGAAGGCAGCAAACAGCGGCTCGGAGGTATCGTACGTCGTACTTGAAGTTCCCATAATCCAACGAATCGTCAACTGAGAACCAACTGCAATAAGAAGGGCGTAAGCTCTGTTTGCGAGTGGGCGATGCAAGTGATCATCCCAGTCAACATCGGTTGACGTAACGAAACGCCACCATGGTCGGATGATTGCGTACTTAGCGACAACGAGCGAGAGGAAAATCAGTACAATCGCTATACCGAAGCGAATGTAATCATTCAGCGCATTGATTTGGTCTAGGTACTGCTGGTAATCCACGTCAACCACTATTTAAAATCCGGAAGGGCCGAATATAAAAGGATGCTTGCTATGCCGCATCAAAACATTCCGGGTAATCGACAAAGAGCAGAAAATGATGTGTTGTTTAAAAAAAATACAGACAACATCAAAGAGTAAATGGACGAGGCCGGGTCATGGAACAAACCACATCCCTCAACATCATCAATTCCTCATTCCTGATTGGCACACCACTTTTGGCCTTGGTGAGCGTCGTTTTTTATTCGATAAACTACGGTATTTCTTGGGTTGAACCGACCATCTTCGTTGCGTTTTATCTTGCCTGTGGTCTCTCAATCACTGCTGGATACCATCGACTGTTCAGCCACCGTACCCACAAAGCCGCTTGGCCAATGCGTCTGTTTTACGCCCTGTTTGGTGCTGCAGCATTCCAGAATTCAGCCATCAAATGGTGCAGTGATCACCGCCGCCATCACCTCAAAACCGATGAAGAAGAGGACCCTTACACCGTCAAGAAAGGGTTCATGTGGGCGCACATGGGCTGGGTCATGGTCGAGCAAGGAGAAGAAATTGTTGAGAACGTTGATGATTTGCAAAACGACAGAATTCTCGCTTGGCAGGACCGTAACATCTTCCTCATTGGATTCTTGGTTGGAATCATCTTGCCCGGTGTCGTTGGATTCTTGATTATGGGTGGCGCCAGTGGATTCCTGGGCGGAATGATTTACGGTGGTTTCTTACGAATTGTCGTTGTCCACCATGCAACCTTCCTCATCAACTCAGCAGCCCATACATGGGGAACTCAGCCGTACTCAACTGCCAACACATCCCGGGATTCTCCGATTCTTTCCTTCTTCACGTTCGGCGAAGGTTACCACAATTTCCACCACACCTTCCAAGCCGACTACAGGAACGGCCACAAGTGGTACCACTGGGATCCATCCAAGTGGTGGATTAAGTCTGCATCATGGATTGGAATGACAAAAGATTTGCATCGCATCCCAAAAAAGACAATTGAATCACGACGAATGAAAACGACGTTCCAAACGAATTCTGGCACCGAGGATGTGTCCAATGAATTGCAAGACAAACTTGCTCAATGTGTCATTCAACTACGAAAAGGATTCTCGGAACTAATGAAGCGAAGAGATGAGTACAAGGCAGCCAAACTAGAGCGTAAGAAGGAATCGAAAGCAGCGTGGAAGCGACGGAAAGAAGCCCACAAAGCACGCATCAGAGAGTGCAAAGAACGTATCGCTCAAGCGCGAGTTGAGTTCAAGCATTTGATACAATCATTGAAGCTCAATGAGCAAGCCAATGCAGCGGTTTCGTGAATCAAATTAGTGGCTGCAACTCTCCATCCGCAAGGTAGAGACTTGGCCCCGAAGCAAGGTAGTAGACAGCGCCACGACCGTCTCTTGAATCCGATGCAGTGGCGTTTGGATTGTCTGCACAACCATCTGTGCAACCATCTGCGAAGGCGACATAGACTCGTCCTTGACGGTCAATGTGCAAATCGTTGAAGTCGAGGAGGTTTCGGTTCGATCCACCGATGTCTCTGCAATCGCCTGAATTCAAACAAATCGATCCGACCTGTACTGGGTCATCCGTCACTCGGTAGGTGTGGAAAATCGGGTTCTCATCCAATGCATTGAGACTGTACGTGATGTAGAGATGATAGGTTGCATTGTTTGGCGCATAGTGTGCATTTCCGTTCCAAGGATTACCGTCAATGTCCGATTGATTCAACATCTCTGAATTTTCACTTCCAAGATAAGTTATGGCAATTCGACCTGGGTCACCAGCATCAGTTTGTGGAAACACGGTTGAGATTACTCCTGCAGGGGAAATTCGAATGCTTTCTTGCTCCCAAGTCTCGCCGGAATCAACGGATCGGGACATGTAAACTCCTTCATCAGCTCCTGTCCAAATATGGTACGCATTGGAATCTGAATCGGTGGACACTTCTGAATTCTTACGAGGATTTGGTGTGTTGACATCAGTTCCCATTGTACGTTCAAACCATGAGAAACCGTTGTCTTTCGAAACGATGACGGTTGGTGTAGCGACACGGGGCGTCACGTACACCGTACCGTCGGGGGCTGTTGAGATTGCTCCGTGAAGGCCGCCATTGGTAGTAGCAAGACCGATGATTTGTCCACCTGTCTCGAAGGTTGCACCGCCGTCAAAACTTGTGAAGCAGAAGATCCCTGCAAGTTTGTTGTAGCAATAGTACACCGCCGTTTCATAAAACCCGCTCGTGAACTGACCGAGGGCTCCATACCCTGAATCGGTCCATGGCCCACTGGCGAGTTTGATGTGATCGTTGAGTGGAGTCGTTCCTGAGTCGTGTGGATTGCCCATCCACGTTTCACCATCGTCGTCACTCCAACAAATCCACGAGGTCTCCAAACCAATCATCTGAACTCCGAACACTCGGTCCGTGATTGGATCAACCCAACCGTATGGGTCGCTGGTTGTTGGTGAACATTGAACAGGATCTTGCGTTTCTTCCCAGATTTGACCACCATCACACGAACGCATGACTTTCTCCATCGCAATGAAGAAGATGCAGCCGCTTGAAGTGATTCCGATACTCGGCTCTTTCCCTGTTTCACCAACGTCACTGAATTGGAAGGTCATGTTCATTGGTGTCAGATCAAGAGAGGCCCCTGTTGAATCGGTTACAAAAATTCGCGTATCCACGACAACAACCGGCTCAGGCTCGACAATAACCTCATCCTCGCCAAAACAACCAGAAAGAGAAACGGTGGCCATCAACAATGCGAGCAGAATCGCCTTCGTGCGCATGATTCACCCTATCAGCATCCACATAATGACCTTACGCAACAACCCAGTTACTCAAAGAATTCAAGAGAAGGGGCGGATTTTGGCTTGTTTTCGGGCTCATCTTGGGCGCCTTCAATGGATTCTTGCATCCACACCTCGTTTTCGGAATTCGATTGACTACGCCGTTGAACGAACAAGATTAAAGCGCCGATGAGCATCAGGACAAGCACAATTCTCCAACCGATGTCAAGTTCGGAAGATTTATTCAACGCATGACTCAACCGCAATCCATGA
>CEQW01022655.1_pt1 | contig 10465 bp, 6 predicted proteins | sample 530891 | NCBI WGS metagenome assembly CEQW01 (sample SAMEA2621066, study PRJEB7988) | marine metagenome | biome: marine biome (ENVO:00000447); feature: surface water layer (ENVO:00002042); material: "saline water (ENVO:00002010), including plankton (ENVO:xxxxxxxx)" | depth 5 m
TACCCCCTGATTGGGTAACTTACCATAGGATAGCGTCTAAAATGAAGACAAAATCAGCATAGATTCATGGCGGATGTGGGAGGGCCGATCGATTACTATTGGCGGACCATCTCAAACGCTGATTATTCGACGTCTTTTATTGGATACTGGCACATTTTAGCTGCATTCAGCATCGTTTCAGCAGCCTTCCTTGTGTTTCTCTCGATCTTAATTTACAGAGCGGATCCAACCAATGGAAAGAATCGTTTCATGGCCTTTATGCTTATGACCGAGGCTGTGCGATGTGCAACATCGATGCTTTTCTGGCTCTATTCATGGCCGGAGACGTTCCTTTCGTTTCTCTCAAATGCGCGTATTGTGTATTACATCATGTCCTTGCAACTGTTTTTCTTGTACGTCTTGGCCCCTTCATTCTATTCAAGCAAGAAGGTAGGGGCTCGACTTTCGGAATTTTTTAGTGGCCGGGGGTTGTACATACTCCCGCTCTTTTGCCTAGCCGTTATCTTCTCCATCAGTATGCTCATGGGTGGAGTGCATGCAGCAATAGGCGATGTCGGCTGGACATACTGTTCTGCGGTAGGTAGCGGAACTGGTTCCACTGCTTCGGGAGATTCGATGCCATTTTCGGTCACATGTCCAGAATCGTGGAGTCTAGTCTATCCAATGACTCTCTCCTCACCTTCACTTGAACCGCTCAGTAGAATCCTTCTGCTCTTACCAACACTTGGAGCAATCTATGCTGCGTTTACAATAAACAAAATCTATTCAGAAACCAAGCAGAAGGTTAATCACCAAACGGTTGAGGTACGAGCAGTTCAACTCGGTTTCTTTGGCAAAGCTGTTCTGCAGATTACAACCATTTTCATGCTCTTTACCCTCATTGGCGTTCTTGGAGAATCTCCAACCCTCAATACTCATCCGTTCAATCCCGACGATCAAGTTCCTAAATTGCTGATTGCAATTGGGCCACTCCTGCCAACGACAGTCGTATTGGCGGCATTGTTTGAAGGCCTTGTGTTCACCTATGCCATGGTCAAAAACGAAGTATTCGGCATTGATGAAAAACTAAGGAAAGGATTCACGACCGCCGTCTTCACAGGAGCATTCGCTTTGCTCTTTCTCTTTGCCACCGAAGCCATGGAAGCGGTGTTCGACAAGGGCTGGATTGGAGGGATTTTGATCGGTTTGCCGTTTATCGTGCTGCGAAAACCGATCATAACATCGCTCTCAAAGTTTTCAAATCTCATTATGCCAGAATCGTTTACGCCACAAGAAACCACCTACATTGAAATGTATAAAGCGGCATTAAGTGACGACATCATTACGGAAAAGGAGCGATCGATGCTTCAAATCCAGGCAACATCTTACGGGTTTACCAAAGAAAGAGTAGAATTCTTGGAGGCCTTTTGCAGCGAACCCTCGACCGAAGAAGAGTGAGATCTCCTCCAGGGAGAGAAGACCATCTCCATGCACTGCGATTGAAGAATTGCTCGACTACAAGGGTACCGTTTGAAAGGGACAAATGCACACATATGATTAGGTCTGGAATTGTACATTTCGCAACTCAATCGGCATAAACCTTAGATGAACAAAACCAAACCTACGCCCATGGAAGAGTTGTCGAAAGTTGGTATTGATTCGAAGCGAACGACTGCAGCGAGTGTTGCAATCGTTTCTATCGTCGTCTACTTAGCTATGATTCATTTGAAATCAATTCTCATGCCCTTAGCGGTTGCAATACTCATTTATTTCATCATCAAACCGCCTGAACAATTCATTTACCAGAAGGTCGGGAATCGATTTGTATCGTACGGAACTGTTCTGTTGAGTTTCATCGTGTCGATTTCTCTGATCTCGATTTTCTTGTATGAAAACCTCTCGCAGTTTATCGATGAGCTTCCAACAATTACTGAGGAATTTGAAGATAAAAAGCAATCCCTTTCGGATATGAATTTGTACGGACTTGAAGTAATCTTCTCAGATCCCGAATTGTTTGCATCCGTAGCATCTCCGAGTAACATCGAATCCTTCGTTCTCAAAATTCTTGGATCTGTAGGGGGATTCTTTGGAACAATGGTTACCGTCCTCATCTTTTTGTTGTTCATCATTTTGGAAGAGCACACAATTGCAAAACGATTTGGAGCAGCCTTCCCGAATTCATACAATCGTGCGAAGAGAATCGTGAGTGAGTCCACGGAATCAATCACTGCCTATGTTGTATCAAAAGTCACCTGCAGTGCTGGACAGGCTCTTGTGATGACCATTATTCTCTATGCCTTTGGTATTCCAGGATGGTTTTTGTTTGGAATCCTTTGCTTTTTGTTGGATTTTATTCCAATCTTAGGAGCCTTATTCGCCACAATTCCTCCAGTCATTATTGGCTTCATCATGCTCGATCCAATGATTGCACTGTTGATGTTAGCGTTGTTGATTGGGAATCAACAAGTCTTTGGATCGTTTGTTGAACCAAATCTTTCTGGATCAAAAATTGGGATCTCACCATTTATTCTGCTGCTTACCGTCATGTTGTTTTCACAGGTTTGGGGGATTGCTGGCGCAATCATAGGTGCTCCAATCGTGATTATTGGACGACTTATCCTTGATGAAAACGAAAACACCCGACCGGTTGCATTGATGATGGCAAATGACATCGAAGAGGAATAGATGGTGACGGCATCGCCTTCATTGTGCTTTGAACGCTTCAATCGCTTCAACAACTTCTGAATCTTCCATCAATCGGCGTTGTGATTTCGCAACATCAAAGAGGTGTGCAACCAAATCATCCGTCACCTCATAGTTTCGTTCTTGTAACCACCAGATGATGTTGGAACGTCCAGCCATGTGGCCAATTCGAATAACTTGTTGAAGACCAAATTCACCCGCAGGAACTCCAGAGTAGACTCGGTCTGCAAGCCAATGGTCTCCTTTTTTCATTGCTTTTATGACGGCTGAGGCGTGGACTCCAGTACCTGTTTCAAAAGCGTCTTGACCAAACACTGGATAATTTCTAGGCAATGGAACCTCGGTGTATTCGTGTGCTTTCTGCATGTATTCACCGAGTAGTGAGAGATCATTATCGATAACACCCATGAGTTTGAGATTGACGAGGGTTTGGTCAAGAGGTGCATTTCCAGCACGTTCACCTAGCCCTAGTGCAGTCCCATGCAGCACATCTGCTCCTGCTTCTAGAGCAGCGATGTTGTTGGCAACGCCCAATCCTCTGTCTTGATGGCCATGCCAATTCACCTCAATATCTCGACGATGGTAGCCTCCATCCTTGATGACTTCTTCATCAATGAAGTGAAGTAATTTTTTGACACCGTTTGGAGTCACGTGTCCGCAGGTGTCGCAAACACAAAGGATTCGTGCCCCAAGTTCCATCGCTCCTTGATAAATTTCCTTTATGTCTTCAGGTTTTGAACGCGTGGTATCCTCAGTAACGAACATAACTGGGACCTCATTATCAACAGCATAGGTGACTGCCTTTTCCATGGTCGAAGACAATTTTTGCATTGTCCATCCTTCTGTGTACTGACGGATTGGGCTCGTTCCAAGGAACGCCGATGCTTGGATGGGAATACCGTGTTTTTCTTGAAGTCTGACCAGTGGCTCAATGTCTTGCATCAATGTGCGGACAGCCGCACCGGGTCGTATTTTGTAATCATTTTCTGTGATATGTGTAAGCATGGCATCAATGTGCTCAACATGGTAAGGACCTGCTCCAGGGAGACCAAGGTCGACTTTCTGAATTCCAAGTTTTTCCATGTACCCGAGGAGTTCGATCTTTTGTTCGATTGATGGATTACGCGCAGACGGACTCTGCAATCCATCACGAAGCGTTTCATCATCGATCCAGACATCATGTGGATGGTTCGCTGGGTTCCTCTTGAATTCGTATTCAATCGTGTTCCAATCGTATATCATCGAACGTTCATCCATAACAATTCACCCACGAGGAAAAACCCCGCTCATACACACCAGTCACAAATCATGTTTGAACTCGTCGATAGGAACGTTTCATTCTTCTTCGAGGCTCAACTCGGATTTTGCAGCCTGTGCAGCCTCAAATTCTTCCCGTGAAACAACACCGTCACCATCGGTATCCATCGCATCAAACTCATCATCTTCAATCAATTCCGCAGGTAAGCGAGCAGTGAATATGATTTCATCATCATGGGATTTCTTGTTTTTCGATCGCAGTTCCATAATTCGTGTTCCCTTCGTAGATTTTCCAGAGGTTTCCTTCGTTTGATCGACTGCTAACCGAATCATCATGCCTTTCTTTGTAAGAACAAACAAATTATCGTTCAAGTCAGGAATTCGACGTACACTCACAAGTTCGTCCGAAAATTCTTCATCCAATTTCATGGTTCGTACGCCCTTTGCACCAGGGTTTGTGGAACGATAACCATCGGTCATCATGCGGAGATTACCATCATCATCGAAGCGTTCGTTGCCATCTCGATCGAGATCAGGTATTCGGTCTGCCGTTCCGAGACGGCTACGTTTGGCCATTCCGAATTTCGAAATGGTGAGGATTTGTGAGTCGTTATCGCTCATTGCAAGCATACCTGCAACAACTCCCCCACCAGAGCCCTTCCGATCTGCGACTTTGATTCCGTAGACTCCACCAGAAACACGACCTGATGTCCGAATTGCGTCACACTTGAAGCGACTCGCATAACCGGTTGTTGAGATCATAACCACGTCATCTGTATCGGTGCTTTGTTGGACATTGACCAGCGAATCACCCTCAAGCTTGAAGCGAAGGGCATACTTTCCGTTTCGATTGATTCGCACATATTCATGCAAATCCGTTTTCTTAATCAGGCCTAACTTCGTTGCAAACAACAAGAAGTATCCAGACGCTGGTCTCTTTTCACCCTCCTCGAGTTTGATTTTGAGGCATTTTTCTGTAACCTCGTCAACCAGTTCCTTGGAAACTGGAAGTATACTGACAATGTTCTCTTCATCCTGCAAGTTCTCCAGCAGGTTTCGGATGTGTGTCCCTCGACTGTGACGACTTCCTTGCGGGATTTCCCATGCTTTGAGTCCGTAGACACGCCCCAAATCAGTAAAAATGAGCAAGCGATCTTTGCTGAAACAAGTGATGATTGATTGAGGAGAATCCTCGTCTTTCGTAGCGACGCCCTTGAGGCCTTTTCCACCTCGATTCTGGACCCGGAACGCTTCAACCGGAACATGGCGGATGTAATTGTCATCGGTTAGTGTGATGGCAATTGCTCGCTCTTCGATCAAATCTTCCCTATCCATGGACAATGGCATCATATTAATTTCAGAGCGTCGCTCATCACCGTGACGTTCAACCATCTGGTTCAATTCTTCGATCAAGATACTCAATCGACGAGTTCTTGAAGCGATAATATCTTGCAAGTCAGCAATCTTAATCTTCAATTCATCGTAATCGTTCTGTACTTTCTCCACGTCCAGGCGACTCAATTGGTACAAACGTCGTTCTGCGATGGCCTTTGCCTGCGGTTCAGTGAAATCAAACGCTGCGATTCCAGACATGAGTTCATTGCCCTGCAGAACGGCTTCAAATTGTTCACGGCTTGAACTCGCCTTTCCAACAGCGATGACGTCATCAATGCGATCTTGAGCTTTGACCAAGCCTTCCAGAATGTGAGCACGTGCTTCGGCTTTTTCCAATTCAAACTCTGCTCGACGCTCGATAACCGATTCTCGGTGCTCAACATACGTGTGGAGCATTGTTGGAAGCGTCAACAAGACTGGTCGACCATCAAGGATGCCCATCATATTGGCAGAGTACGATTCTTGTAGGCGGCTGGATTTGAACAGTTGATTGAGGACTGCGTGTGGATCTGCATTGTTCTTGACTTCGATAACCACGCGAATTCCTTCTTTGGAAGATTCATCACGGATGTCTCGAATGCCGATCACTGACCCCTTTGAAACAAGGTCTGCGATATGAACAAGCATATCCGATTTCTTCACTTGATATGGAATTTCATGTACAATGATACGCTTTCCGGTTGAGTCATCGATGACATCGCATCGTGACCTAACATGGAATCGCCCTTTCCCGGTTGTGTACATGTCAATAATTCCATCAATACCGTGGATGGTTGCACCAGTTGGGAAATCAGGCCCCTTGATGTGTTCCATATACTCCTCAATGGAAACGTGAGGCTTTCCGGTATTTTCTCCACCTTCCTCGAGAATTCGTTTCACGTGAAGGTCAATGGCGCCTGCAACCTCTGTCAAATTGTGAGGAGGGATGCGTGTTGCCATTCCAACAGCAATTCCATCTGAACCATTGAGAAGGAGATTTGGAAGTCGTGCCGGCAATACGGTCGGTTCCATCTCAGAATCATCGAAATTCGGCTGGAAGTCAACTGTTTTCTTTTCAATATCCTCGAGCATGTGCTTTGAGATTCGATCAAGTCGACTTTCTGTATATCGCATTGCGGCTGGAGGGTCACCGTCAATTGAACCAAAGTTTCCTTGACCATCAACCAAGGGGTAACGCAGTGAGAACTCTTGAGCCATCCGGACCATCGTATCGTAAATTGATTGATCACCATGCGGGTGGTATTTACCCATAACCTCACCAACAGAACGAGCCGATTTGCTGAATTTCTTGTCCGCAGTGTGACCACCTTCATGCATACCGTAAAGCACTCGGCGATGAACTGGTTTGAGGCCATCGCGAGCATCTGGCAACGCACGACCAATAATCACCGACATAGCATAGTTGATGTACGATGTCTTCATTTCATCATTGAGTGAACGATTCAAGACCGTACCGGTCTCGACAATGTCACCGCCCTCACTGTTTTCTTCATCAGATGTCAAGGTTGGTCACCTCCTTAGCATGGCGTTCGATGAAAGCACGACGATCGGGTACGTCTTCTCCCATCAAAATCTCAAACATCCGATCGCTTTCTTCCGCATCTTTTACGGTCACCTTGAGCATCGTACGAGTTTCTGGATCCATTGTCGTTTCCCACAATTGCTCAGGGTTCATCTCACCGAGACCTTTGTACCGCTGCACTCCAATCTTCGCATTTGGATTGTCACCACGAAGCTCTTCAAGAATCGTATCACGTTCCTCATCGGTAAAGGCGTATTTGCTTACCCGCCCTTTACTCAGTTGGAACAATGGTGGTTGAGCGATGAAGACATGTCCTTGCTCGATGGCAGGGCGCATGAAGCGCCAAAGGAAGGTCAACATGAGTGTTCGAATGTGAGCGCCGTCAACGTCGGCGTCTGTCATGATGATGATTTTGCTGTAGCGTAGTTTCTCAGGATCAAAACTCCCCTCATCCTCACTGTTGTTTCCAACCCCTGCGCCAAGTGCCCGAATCATGGTTTGAATCTCTTGGTTTTGGAATACTTTCGCAGCATTGTGCTTTTGTCGTTCCACGTTCAGAATTTTACCTCGTAACGGCAGAATTGCTTGTATACGTCGATCACGGCCAGTTTTTGCTGAACCGCCTGCGGAATCACCCTCAACAAGGTAGACTTCGCACTCGCTTGGATCTCTTGATTGACAATCGGCGAGTTTTCCTGGCAAACCACCTCCCTCGAGAACACCTTTTCGACGGGTGAGATCTCGTGCTTTTCGTGCTGCTTCCCGTGCCTTTGAGGCCAAAAGTGCCTTTTCCACAATCTGTTTAGCAACGCTCGGATTCTCCTCAAAGAATTCCCCTAACTTGTCATAGACAATCGTTTGAACGATACCCGTCACTTCGCTGCTCACAAGCTTGTCCTTGGTTTGTGACGAGAAAGACGGATCTGGATGCTTTACACTGACAACCGCTGCAAGCCCTTCGCGAACATCGTCTCCCGACAGAGAGTCTCCTTTGAGGAGATTCTTCTTTTTGGCATATGCATTGACGGAACTTGTTAACGCTGTCCGAAGGCCAGACATATGCGTTCCACCGTCCTTATTTCGAATGATGTTGGTGTAACATCGTATCGATTCGCTAAATGCATCCGACCATTGCAAAGCAACTTCGACCTCGACAAGACCTTTCTCAATTTCTTTGTCGCCTATGATTGCGATAACATCGGCATGCAGTACCTCCCTGCGCTCGTTGAGTTGGCCAACATATTCGGCTAGACCCCCTTCATAGAGGTGCTCAGCATGATGAGGTTCATCATCCCTGTTGTCAAGAATAGTGATCTTGAGACCTGCGTTAAGGAAGGCTGTTTCGCTGATGCGAGTTTCAATTTCTTCACGATTAAATTCTGTAACGTTGGTGAAGATGGTCAGATCAGGCTTGAAGGCAATATGCGTCCCAGTATCGTTTTCGTCACACGTCCCAATTTCCTTTAAATCATTGACAGGGACCCCGGTTTCGTAGCGTTGAAAGTAGACTATTCCATCACGATGGATGGTCATTTCCATCCATTGTGACACAGCGTTAACAGCTGAAACACCGACACCATGGAGTCCACCAGATACTTTGTAGGAACTGTTGTCAAACTTTCCACCTGCGTGGAGTTTTGTCATAATGACTTCAGCGGCTGAAATTCCAAATTCCTCATGAATACCTACTGGAATGCCGCGCCCGTAATCACGTACAGAGAGTGAGTGATCTTCATTGAGGACAATATCAATCTGCTTGGTATGGCCAGCGAGATGCTCGTCGACAGAGTTGTCGACCACTTCCCAAATGCAATGGTGCAACGCCGAACCATCGTGAGGGTCACCCAAATACATCCCGGGCCTTTTTCGAACAGCTTCGAGCCCTTCGAGAACTTGGATGCTTCCTGCATCATAATCTTCTGCCATTGTCTCATCAAATCCAGTCAAAATTTCGTCGCTATCGGCCGATTTGCATCGAGTCGGAGACCACTTCCTTCTAACTGTTAAACATGCCCGACGAGGGTATGTAAAGATACCCCTCCAGCAGTCTTCCGTAAGGCGTTTTTTGCACTCTAAACACCCTCCCAAAAGGAGCATTTTGAACATTAAAATTCAATGCTCCTCTTCCGTGAGCGTTAAGAAGAAGACGAAGGTCGGTTGAGTCATGCCTGAACCGACCATCTGTGTAGCACTCGACTCAACGAACGTTGATGACATGGTCGACGAAGCAGCTCGTGCATCCACTGCAGGCGCAGACCTCGTCGAAGTTCGATTCGATCGACTTTACCTCACCAAACCTGAACCTGCAATAGTTGAACAAGAAGAGGGCGAGCCAAAAAGGGTCATGCCACCTGAAGCAGAGTGGCCGATTTCAGATGCCTCATCGCTGGATGCAAAAATCACGATTCAAAAACTGAAAGATTCGATTGCTGTCCCCGTTATTTTCACAGTCCGACCTCCAAGAGAGGGCGGATTTTTCCCAGGAACAGAGGATGAGCGAATCGAAATTCTCCAGCAAGCGATTGACTCGGAAGTCACGTGGATTGATTTGGAATCCTCTATTGAGGAAAGTGCAGCAGAAGGTTTGATGGCTGCTGCCAAGAAAAACGGGTGCAAAATCGTCTTCTCAAGCCATGACATCAACGGAACACCAAACTCTGAAGACATTGCATCGTTTGTTCGAGACAACGCAGAGAAAGTCGATCTTGTCAAATTCTGTTCAACTGCCCATTCACATCTCGACGCTTTGCAAATCATCGATGCAGCGATTGACTTGAAAGGAGAAGGTTTTGATTACAGTGTCATGGCCGTCAACAGCGGAGGCGACTGGGCGCGCATTCACGCCCCCATCCTCGGCGTTTCAATGGTATACGCAACAATGTCGATGGAACACCGCATCAGTGACAAGGGACTCATCAACGTTCGAGATCTGCGCGATGCTTGGACCCTCCTTGAGTACTGATACCGAAATCACTGGTTCAGTGATGGCATAAGTTGCTTTTCCGTTTCAATTTGCGGCTCAAGCCCAGCGTTCATGTAACGTCGATTGATGATGACGGGTGCAAGCATAATCGACATAAAGAAGACGAAGAACGTGATCGAAACCGTCCAATTCGGAAGAACAACCGAGCGTTCTACAGTTGAAACCGAGACATCAGCCGTGAGAATCTTGTTCTGAACACCTGCATCGCCTCTCCGAGAATTATCCCATGCATCGATGACAATGAAGAATTCTTGATAGGTCGTCCCGGAGAAGAGAGAGGAGTACACTTCAGGCCCGTCCAATGCTACACTCATCACCACTGAATCAGTATTCTCGTAAACATGCGCATCTCTGTACGTTTTCCACCCTGTTACGTCAAACGCAGCCCACTCTGGAGACACTTCGGTCACAAATTCATCATCGCTCAAACTCTCTCGATTGAACCAAAAACCGAAATCATCACCGTGCATGCGGTCATAGGAAAGTTCGTAACTTTCGTACTGAGATGTCGTCATCAAATACACATCAGCACTAGCGGGGACGGTAGCACCTGCTACAAGGCCTTGAATTTCCACACAAATAGTGGTCCGATGATCGCTCGAGAGATTGACCCGTAATGCACCAAC
>CEQW01019593.1_pt1 | contig 10386 bp, 7 predicted proteins | sample 530891 | NCBI WGS metagenome assembly CEQW01 (sample SAMEA2621066, study PRJEB7988) | marine metagenome | biome: marine biome (ENVO:00000447); feature: surface water layer (ENVO:00002042); material: "saline water (ENVO:00002010), including plankton (ENVO:xxxxxxxx)" | depth 5 m
GAAGATGACATCTACTGGGGTAGCGAAGACGAATGGCTCGGAGACGACCGATACGGCGACACCCGTCAAGATCTCGAGAACCCTCTCGCTGCGGTTCAAATGGGCCTCATCTATGTCAATCCACAAGGACCAAACGCAAACCCAGACCCGCTTCTAAGCGCTCAAGATATTCGTGAAACCTTCAGCCGAATGGCCATGAATGACGAAGAAACTGTTGCGCTCACAGCAGGTGGTCACACCTTCGGAAAGGCACACGGGGCGGGCCCCGAAGATCACAAGGGTCCAGAACCAGAAGGTGCATCGCTCGAAGAGCAAGGATTCGGATGGACCAGTGACTACAAATCGGGTGTTGGTCGAAACACCATCACCAGCGGTATCGAGGGTGCATGGACCGCAAATCCAATCCAGTGGGACAATGGTTACTTTGACATGCTCTTCAAGTACGACAATACATGGGAATTGACAAAGAGTCCTGCAGGGGCTCACCAATGGACACCTTCCAACCAAGAAGGGATTGACATGGCTCCTGATGCAGAAGATGCATCGATTAAGGTCCCTACGATGATGACCACAGCCGACATGGCAATGATTCGAGATCCTGCGTACCGCAAAATTTCCAAGCACTTCCATGAGAACCCAGAGGCCTTTGCTGATGCGTTCGCTCGTGCATGGTTCAAGCTCCTTCATCGAGACATGGGTCCGAAGGTACGCTACCTTGGCCCAGATGTTCCTGACGAGGATTTCATTTGGCAAGACCCTGTACCTGCTGGTTCAACTTCCTACGATGTTGGCGCACTCAAGAACGCCATCAGGACATGTGGACTTTCGATTGCAGAGATGGTCGAGACTGCATGGGCAAGCGCATCCACCTTCCGTGACTCGGACAAGCGCGGTGGGGCAAACGGTGCGCGAATCCGCTTGGCACCACAAAAAGACTGGGAAGGCAACAAACCTGCACAACTGTCAAAGGTTCTGTCGACACTTGAGCCACTTGCGGCTGCACACGGTGCAAGCATTGCTGACACCATCGTCCTTGCAGGAAATGTCGGAATTGAAATGGCATCCGGTGTTGATGTACCATTCACGCCTGGTCGCGGTGATGCAAGCGAAGAGCAAACCGATGCTGCTTCATTCGACTATTTCGAACCCGTTTCCTGTGGTTTCCGCAACTACCTGAAGCAAAACTATGCTGTCATGCCAGAAGAAATGATGCTCGATAAAGCACAACTTCTCGGTTTGACCGCACCTGAAATGACTGCACTTGTTGGCGGAATGCGATCCCTTGGTGTCAGTTCCGATGAGCGTGGCCTCTGGGGCGGAGACAGCAAACTCGACTGTTCCTGGTTCTCCACACTCCTCGACATGAACGTCGCTTGGACTGCAACTGGAAGCAACAGTTATGTCGCCCGTGACCGAAAGACCGGAGAAGATGTCCGTACTGCAAGCCGCTACGATCTCGTCTTTGGAAGCAATTCACAACTCCGAGCGATTGCAGAAGTCTATGCCCAAAACGACAATCACGACAAGTTCGTTGGTGACTTCGTTGGTGCATGGAACAAAGTCATGAACGCTGATCGGTTCGACGTTTGAAAAAAAACCAGACCTCAAACCCATTGCTCAAATTACGGTTTACAAGGGTTCGGAGCGGGCCATATACACGGAAGCCATTGTGTCGTATAGGTTCCGGGTTAACAAAGTCTATTTGAATAATTAATAATTCAAAAACCTTAATTTATTATCCAAGAGTGGGAGGATCATGCCCTGCGACTGTTGTACGTGCAATCCATGCGGCGCCTCCTGTTCATGTGACGGATGCTGCTGAGATTCAAACGAAATCCACTTTATCCGCGGCCTTGCCGTTGGGACTCTCTTTGTTGATTGAGATACTCTCTGGCTATTCTTCTTCAGATTGATGGATGAATCGTTCATGACCAATCATGCCAATTCCAGTCACAAGGAGAAGCGGCAACATCCATCCAATGATTGCGCTTGTTTTCAAAAACCATGGTTCATGTTGAGCAACATCTCGCCACCAAGTGTTGTCTTCCATAGACTGACCAAGAACAAAAGACTCACCGATCATTGGTGTTGAAACATGTTGATCGGTTCGTTTCCCTTCAAGATACACCCGTTCCAAGGGATCGTCCCACTCATGAAGGGCAAGGATGTACTTTGTGTTGTGAATTGGAAGCATGGTGGTTGCATTGAGATCGATGGCCGCTTGGACTGATTGTTCAGGATACATGTGAATTTCATCCCAAGCCTCGTTGTATTGTCCCGCTTCGCATATAGCAATGTCAAACGGTCCGTAGCGATTGTTGATTTCCTGGAATTCTTCACTATAACCACTGTCGCCACTGAAGAAAATTGTATGGTTTTCGATTTGTACAACCCAAGAACCCCACAACGAATTGTCTCTATCGAGACCTCGGCCTGAGAAGTGTTGCGATGGTGTAAGAGCAACCTGGAATTCCTCACTCATATTTGCTTCATCATACCAATCAAACGACATGATTTGATCGGAAGGAATTCCCCATACTTTCAGATGCTCATCAACACCTAAAGGAACGAGAAAAATGGAGTCTGAAAGTGACTTCACTGTCGACATGTCGAGGTGGTCGTAGTGATCATGAGAAATGAACACGTAATCGATTTCAGGTAGTTGACTTACCGTGTAAGTGTGCTCATAATCAAACGGTGCTGGACCGAAAACAAGAGGGTTGAGATTATCCGTTCCAAAGACAGGATCAAACAGAACGGTTGTATCATGCGTTTCAAGCAATATTGTTGAGTGCCCGAACCAGGTCAAACGAACATCGTTTTCTGCTACCATCGACCTTTCGTAAGGCTGAGTTGGTACTGTTTGTCCCGGTGAACGGTCAGAATTGCCGACCATGTAGTCAAGCATTGTTCCAAAAAATGAGCCTGAAGAAACCGGTGCTTCCTCAAGATTGTTGAACTTACCATCGTAATAATGCGGTGAATCGTATTCACCTATTTCTCCACCAACTTGGTCTGACATCGTGAGGTAAGCTGTTGCCGAAAGGAGAATGATAGCCATAAACACAGAGATGAGAAAGGTGAAAATCTTGGCTTTCCGTTTGAACGAAATGATGGAGGCTTCGGATTCTTTCTTCCTAAAGAGAGATGTTTTTGCTACGAGATTGATCGTATATTTGACAACAAAATTGAGCAGTATAATGACGTTGAGTGACATGAGGTCCTGTCGATAAAACCACGTCATGATGCTTACAAGAACAAGAATACGTCCGAAAAATCGAATGCGATTCGCGTCATACGTTGTCATTCGTGAACACCAGATAGTGGACGTTAACCGACTCGTTCGATGACACGTACGTGGTCGCCACGCATGTTCAGCGTCATAGGAATGGGTTGCTCGTACAGTTCCATACTGACCTCTTCTTTGGTCTCTGAAACACTCGTAACACGGGCCTTCTCGCCCTTGAATGCACCCGATACGATTTCGACAATACAACCAACTTCGATACCGGAAGTAACTGCTTTCGGTTCGAGATACGGAAGAATGTCCATCAATGGGGCCTCTCCAGGAAGAACTTGCTTTGCGTTCTTCAATGGAGTTTGTGAAATTCCACGACGTGCTGTTGGATCACGTCCACCAGAACGACCGATCAACTTCTCAACATGGTGCAGTGCACTCGATTCAACAAAGACATAACCACGCATGTTGTTCGGGTGAAGAACAGAGAAGATTTCGCCCTGTAGAGAGGTCAATGAGCCGCTTCCGTGAAGACGAGCATACATTTCATCAGCTACACGAAGTTCAGAACCGATTGCCGTCTTGACGATGTAAAGGAAGGACCCTACAGACCCGTACATCTCACGGAACAACTTGTCTGCACCTTCCATATCCATGTTGGAGAAAAGGCAGTTCTTGTCCTGAAGCGTACCGGGATCAACCCACTCATAACCGACGTATCGGCCTGTTGGTGTGATTTCTTCGGAACTGGTTGCCACAAGGATTGGCATAACATCGACAAGGTTTCGTCCCATGTCAATTCCACGTTCTGGGCCTGTACCGAGGTACTCGAGTGTGTCAAGTGGAAGTCCCGTTGCTTCTGAAACACGAGCGAGCACTTCTTCTGGCTCGTCGCCGACGCCCCAAACTCCATCCCATAGGCCTGGGAAGTCGTTGTCATCTTTGCTTCTGCTAAGGAGCAAAAGTTTCTCTTCAAACCGTACAAATGCAATAAATGCTTCAGTCATAACCCCACCGCCGTTTCCTCAAATTCCGAATACATCGTGAATCAACCAAGGAATGAAATTGTCCATGATTACGAGGAGAATAAATCCAATTGCGCCGAGGACAAACAGTCCAATGCCACAAACGATACTGGTTTGCTTGAACTCTTGAGGAGTCGGCTTGCGAGCCATGCGGATAATTCGTGCCCAAGAGCCGCGAGAAATCTTGCGGAATTGGGATTCAATCCAATCTTGGCGGTCTTGAACAACATCCTCAAATGAGCGGGATTCACCTTTTTCATCAGACATGGTACAACCTCGTGCTTTCCTACCGACCCAACCCCCTATTATAACCACTTCCATCAACTGCCGCGTTAATTTTCAGTCCAAATCTCGGCAAGAGTTGATGAGGGGTGAATGCATCGAATACGTGTATGGCTTCACCGGACCCGTATCTGACATTGGGAGTTTCCCGCGATGCATCAGATGCTGAAATTAAGCGTGCGTTTCGTAAACTAGCACGCAAATATCACCCCGATCGAAACCCGGACGACAGTGCTGCTGAAGCCAAATTCAAGGAAGTTCAAGCTGCTTACGAAACCATTGGAGATGCTTCAAAACGGCAAGAATACGACCAAAAGAAACGCATGGAGAACATGTTTGGGGGTGGAGGTCGACCATCCTTTGGTGGCGGAATGGGCGGTGGATTTGAAGACCTGATTGGACAAATGTTCGGAGGTCAACAACAAAATCCATTCCAACAACGCCGACGAGCTCCACAACGACAACCCAAAGGAACGGACGTCCACGTTTCTGTCGATGTTGATTTGAACACAGCAGAGAGTGGAGGAGAAATCAAATTCCAAGCTCAACGATTGAAAGTTGGTTCGAACAACGTCGCTTCAAAAGTGAATCAGAACTTCCGAATCAAACTCAAACCTGGTGAACTGCATGGCACTGTGAAGCGACTCAAGCAACAAGGGAATGAGCACCCGCAGGGGACACCTGGCGACCTTCACGTCACCATTCGTATCGATGCAGGCGAAGGTCGTCGCTGGGAAAATGGCAACCTTGTCCAAGAAATCGCTATCCCATTTTCGACAATGATGCTCGGTGGTAAAGTGAAAATCGAATTACCAAACGGCAAGACAGGGTTGTTGAAAGTTGCTGAAAACAGTCAGCCCGGCGATCGAAGGCGGATGAACGGTGCTGGATACAACGGTGGTGATTTGGATCTTGAATTCACGCTCTGTGAATTGGATGAATTGACCAACGAGCAAAAAGCAGCTGTAGAAGCATTGCGCGAACTTGGGTTGTGAGACGATGGGTCGACCAAACCGGGCTTCTTCTAAACGTGGACCGGACGCAGAGCGCCTTTGGCGGCGGTTTACATCGTTGTTCAAATCAGAAACGCATTGGGAACAAACTTGGACGGCTGATGAAATCGTCGATTTCCTCATCGAATTCGAGTCACGACCACCCAGTCGAGAAGACATCAAAGCCTTTCGAAAGCGAACGTTGGCCGATGTAAACGAGGTCATACGCAGTGCACGAAAGCGAGGGAGCCACTTCAAGTGGGAGGGGGACAATACTGTTTCTGCACGCAGCAAAGAACAAATCGTCGACATTGAGCAAGCGGTTGCGAATTGGTCGAATCGATTGTCTCGATTGGAAAAAGAACCCTTCACCAACATAGAAGAATGGAACGATGTGCTTGGATTATGGGAGAGGTTCCTAACCAATACAGAACATGGAGAGCCGCTCCGGATTCACCCAGAAATTGGTCCCACATGGAAGAAGTTTGATCTCCAACTCGAACTCAAGCGACTTGCTGCACGAAAGTCGGGGTTGCGATTCCCAGAATTTGAGCCCGCACTTGCATTGATGTTGATTCAATCAAATCGATGGAATCTCCTTGATTTGCTCACGCAGCGGTTGAGTTGGAGACGGAAAAACAACAACAATCCGTTTCCATCATCGTATGATTCCTCACTCGAGGAGTGGGCTGAAAAACTGCCTGATGTTGATGCTTCAGCTGCATTAGCTGAAGGTCGGACGGACCTTCGTCATCTCGAATTTGTGACCATCGATCCACCGGACGCGAAAGACTTTGATGATGCGATTTGCCTTGAACACACGGAAACTGGGCGTACTCTATGGGTCGCAATTGCGGATGTTGCTCATTATGTGAAGAAAGATACATCTCTCGATGCGACGGCGCAAGCAAGAGCAACATCGGTGTATCTCCCACACGCAGTGTTACCAATGCTTCCATTCCGGCTTGCAGATGATCTGTGTTCCTTGCGCGCTAATGTACCACGCCTCGCCATGGTCATCGAAATGGTCTTGGACAACGAGAGCAATGTTGCATCCTCAAAGGCACACGAGGCTGTCATTCTCGTAAAGGAGAATCTTGCTTATGAGGACACATTGGGTGATTCCCGATGGGATGAATTGTTCACGCTTTCGCAGGCATGGCAACGCGATGAACTTCGCCTGAACATCCAGCAAGGTGAACAACGGCCCCGCCTTCATGGAGACAATGATCTCTCGATTGAAGTCAAATGGCCAAATAAGGCAACGAAAATGATTGAGACGTTCATGGTCAAAACCAACAACATTGTTGGAAATCTGCTTGGAGAGGCGGGTGCATCAGTCCCGTGGAGGTGTCATCCAATGCCGGATTCAGCAGATGTTCGAGACTTGAACAAGCAACTTGAAGCGCTCAATATCTCCATTGAAATTCCAGAACCGCGCTCGAAATCAAAAGGCCAAGATGACACAGATGAACTTGCAGGACTATTGGGGGCATGGGCGGGTCAGAACATTGACCTCAGCGGCTTGTCTGCGAACGAAACAAAGGACGACGTTGCAGACTATTTGGCCCACGTCTCCGCCCAAGATGCTCGAGATGAGATGTTGGATGGTTTGAAACAAGCACAGGAAGAAGCGAGCGCACTTCGCTCTTCCTTGCGTAGAGTTGTCGACCAAGGATTGTTCCAATTGATGAATAGGGCACGATATGATGCTGTGAACATTGGTCACTTCGGCCTCAACCTCGATGCTTATGCACACTTTACAAGCCCAATCCGCCGGTATCCCGATCTTCTTGTCCATCGACAACTCAAGGCCATGCTTCATCAGAAGAAATGGATGTATGAAGAAAATGAGATGGCCGAATTGAGTGAACACTGTTCAGAACAAGGGCGAATGGCTCAAGTTCTGGAATGGGAACTTGTTGCAATGGCACTGAATGTTCATCTCATGCAATCGGAACAACAACAATGGAATGCACGCGTGGTTGGATTGAGGACGCCTTGGGTTTTCCTCGATCTCAACGATGATGGTTCCATGCACGGTCGCATGCATCTCAAGCAGCTTTCCGCAAAGAAGAATCTCTTCATCGATGAGTATGGATTGAGTCTAAGAGAAGAAGGACGAGATGGGGACAGCGACTCGGCGCTGCTCGAACTAGGCCAACTGTTCCCGTGCAGAATTCGGGGATTGGATCTTTGGTCTGGTCGACTCGATCTTGCCCCAGTTTGACATCAAACCTTTTTAGAAACAGCATAGAGCAACGAATGGTCCATATGACGGTTGAGTCGACCTACCGCATCGAAGGCATGACTTGTGCCGCTTGTGTTGCGTCAGTTGATTCAATCATTAGCAAAATCAACGATGTCGAACACGTCCGCGTGAATCTTGCACTGGAGAAAGCTGTTGTTCAGTGGAAAGAAGGTGCTTCTGAGAACCACAATGCCGTCGAGGATGCGGTGAACCGTGGCGGATTTATGGCCAGCTCTATGCCTACATCTCAGCAGATTCGAGCGGAGCGTATCGATGCCGTTCGTCAGCAAGGATGGAAAGCAGGATTCGCACTCGTGTTGGCCGTTCCTACACTGCTTGTTTCCATGTTCATTTCTGATTTAGGTAGCAGTAATGGAATGAATTCAAATTGGTTGATCGCCTTCTCACTCACGTTGCCAGTGTACCTTTACTTAGGTCAACAATTCCATGTTGGTGCGTGGAAAGCGATTCGGAGTCGCCGTGCAAACATGGACGTTCTTGTCCATTTGGGAACAACCACTGCGTTCCTATGGTCAACATTGGTGATGTTCGAGCCCATTCTCTCATTCCTCCCTGAGATTTTTGCAGACACAACCCACGTGTATTTTGACGGCGCTGCACTGATTATTGCCTTCATTTTGCTCGGCAATTATCTCGAAGGTAAAGCAAAATTGCAAGCAACGGATGCAATTTTTTCATTGATGGACCTTCAACCCAAAACAGCACACGTCGTGAACGATGATGAAAGCACAACGAAAACTCCTGTCGAGGATATTGAACCTGGTACAACCATTCTGGTCAAAACCGGACAGACCATCCCGCTCGATGGGCGTGTCTTGGATGGCTCCGCCCTTGTCGATATGTCAATGATGACCGGAGAAACGTATCCCGTTCGGGCACGAATCGGAGACGAGGTCATCGGAGGCACCATTCTTGTCGATGCCCCATTGACGATTGCAACAACCCAACCCTACCACCAAACGGTCCTCTCCAACGTGATTCAACTGGTCGATGAGGCGCAGATGGGAAAGGCACCAATACAGCGTGCTGTTGATCGGATCGCAGCCATCTTTGTTCCGATTGTCATTGCCTGTGCCCTTGTTGCCGTCGCCTATTGGAGCCTCTTGAGCGACGGATTTGGTTCGCTATCTGGGGGCGAAATTGCCGTACTCGCTCTCGTCTCAACCTTGGTTATCGCCTGCCCATGTGCACTGGGTCTCGCAACGCCTACTGCACTTATGGTCGGAACTGGAACGGGTGCTCGTTATGGATTGTTGATCAAAGGAATTGAAGCATTGGAACGTTCCCATGCAATAACAACGTTGGTCGTGGACAAAACGGGAACACTAACGACTGGTAAACCCAAAGTCTCGCACATTGAGTTCATCGAAGGTGAGGTTCGAGAGATTCTCAGTATCGCTGCTTCCTTGGAACATGGAAGCACGCATCCTCTTGCAGACGCAATCACTACCGCATGGTCGAATGTAACCAAAGATCGACCTGATGTGACCAACATCCAAAACGTTGGAGGCATGGGCATTACCGGAGAATTGGATGATCATGTGGTTGCCATAGGAAACGAACCGTTGATGGAGAAATACGATGTTGACCTCTCAACACATCAAGAAGAGATACAACGAGCAGCGGCAAAAGGCGTCACCATTTCTTTTGTCTCCAAGGGACAGCAACTGCTCGGTTGGATCGAAGTGTCCGATGCTCTTCGACCGTCCACGAAGAGTGCACTCAAGCATGCAAAACGGAACAATCTGGAAGTCATTATGCTTACAGGAGATCGCGTGGAAGCTGCTGAGCAGATTGCAAAAGAGTGTGGTATTGAGCACGTTGTTGCGAATGTTCGGCCCGATGAAAAAGCCGTCTTCATAACCTCGCTGAGAGAGCAAGGTAAACACGTTGCAATGGTTGGTGATGGAATCAATGATGCTGCTGCTCTCGCAACTGCAGACGTTGGAATTGCCATGGGTGCTGGAAGTGACATTGCCCTCGAGTCCGCTGATATCGTTCTTCTCCGCAACGACTTGATGGATGCCATGAGTGCGCTCGAACTTGGTCGTGTAACGGTGAGCAAAATACGTACCAATTTGTGGTGGGCGTTCATCTACAACATCGTTGGTATCCCCCTCGCGATGGGATTGCTTCTTCCTTGGACGGGATGGCTCCTACCTCCAGCCTTTGCCGCTGCTGCGATGTCGCTCTCATCGATCAGTGTTGTTGCAAATTCACTGACCCTAAAATGGTGGAGACCGAAGCAGTCCGAGGCTTAAAGCCAAATAGTCCACGGTTGTGCGAAGGATATGAATCAAGTCGCTCATGCCCTCAAAATTACAGGAATGACCTGTGGTTGCTGCTCTGGACGTGTTACACGAGTCCTTGAAGCAACACCTGGAGTCATTCAGGCGGACATCTCTTGGCAGAGTCATGCTGGTATCGTTGTCACTACACCCGATGTTTCGAAAGAGCAAGTCATGGCAATCGTTGCTTCTACTGGCTTCGGCGTTTCAGCCTAATCTTCAAAACCAAGTTTGACCGCCCTGTATTTGCGCGGGGGTCGCCCAGCTTGGTCAACGGCGGTGGGTTTAG
>CEQW01013852.1_pt1 | contig 10377 bp, 8 predicted proteins | sample 530891 | NCBI WGS metagenome assembly CEQW01 (sample SAMEA2621066, study PRJEB7988) | marine metagenome | biome: marine biome (ENVO:00000447); feature: surface water layer (ENVO:00002042); material: "saline water (ENVO:00002010), including plankton (ENVO:xxxxxxxx)" | depth 5 m
CTCCGATGAATTGCCTGCCTATGGCATTGATTTGGAACAAGTAAACTTGGTTCGTACTCAACTTTCTTTGGATGATGCAGATGGGTTTGTTCTCTGTTTAGCGCCACAATGGCAAGCAGAACTTGCACTTGAAAGCGTACTTGATCGAGCGCGTATGGCTTGGCATCGAATCGCGCAAGAAGTTCGAAATGTAGTGGTAAAGAAAGGCGCCCCGGAGGATGGAACCACATCGCCAATGCGTCCATTGCCAGGCGGGGCGCGTATGTATCCTGAAACGGATGTCCCGGTTTTTGCATTAACCGATGAGCGTTGGCAGAGTGTTGTTGACAATATGCCTATGACGGACGATGCACGAAAACTCCGCCTTTCCAGTTACGATGTATCGGATGACCAAGGTCAGCAACTTCTCGCACGAGAACTGGACGATACCTTCGTTCACTTTGCGAACGATTTACCTCACAAAGGTTGGGCCAGTGTCCTTTTGGAAAACGATACTGCGAATCCTGAGTTGTGCGCTGCGGTTTTACAGGTGAAAGAGGCCGGATTAATTACTCGTGAATCAATCAATGACATCATTGAGCATTACGATTCGAACATGCCAACGAAAGAAGAAATCGCTCAATATGGAGAAGCAAACGGATTCAAACCCGTCGATGAAGGCGATTTAAGCGCAGTAATTCAATCGATTGTTGCAGAACGTGCAGACTTTGTCAAAGAACGGGGTATGGGTGCGATGGGCCCTCTTATGGGTGTGGTCATGCAGGCAGTCGGTGCTGCAGATGGGAAAGTTGTCAGCACCCTTTTGCGAGAGGCAATTCAGAAACTTTCGGAGTGATTGAGGTGGGTCGACGCTTTGCTGCGTACATCTTGCTACTTCTTTTCCTCGTATCAACAGCCACTGCAGAAAGCGCGTCATCGTCATGGGAGCAAGAGAACTCATTTGTCTGGGAGTATGATTTCGAATTAGGATATATTTCAACAGCATCGCTTTATCATGATGAGAAAATTTTCGTCCGAACATCAGGAATCAGTGAACCTGCCGTAACCGCATTGGGTGTTGATGGAGAACTCCTTTGGAAACATTCGAATCCAGCAACAATGAGCAACGACATGTCTCCATTGGTGTATGTTCAAGCGGGTCAAGGAGGTTGTGGCTCGTGGCCTGAAATGATTCTCGTAGGATGGACTGACGGCACCATCGAAGCCATTCATCCAAACAACGGCACAGTTCATTGGTCAACTCAAACAGAGGTTGCTGGATGGGGAATCACTGGTGCTTTTTCTGTTGAAGAGGATAGTGTAGTTGTTCCTACTCGTAAGGGAGTTGGTCAATATTGCCTTGCAGATGGCCATCAGCAATGGTGGGTTGAGACAGATTTAGGGTGGAGAAATGGAGTAACAGTATCTTCGCAAGGCTACTACGTTGGTAGTGAAATTGGTAACTTGTGGAAAGTATCCCCTCAAGGAACTGCGACGCTTCTTTCATCTTTTGAAGGTAAAATACGCCACGCACCAATTCAAACCGATGCAGGCCTCTTGGTCCATGTGCAATACGCATTGAGCAGCAGCGTTACGCTCGTTCATCCAGAAGACGGCAGTATCCTGCAGGAATTTCCCTCCGGCCCCTCTCCAGGAATTCCTTCACTCCACGATGGTAAGATTACAACCGGTGACTCGTCCTCTTTGAACATTTTTTCGTGCAACAACACGTGCCAATTAACAGATACATTTTCGCACCATACCAACGGCGAAATTGGCGTATCGCCTCAAGGTTGGATCGTCGTTCCAACCAACATTCCAAACTCGAATTGGGGTGTAGTATCTTATGATGATAACCACACTGCATCGTATTCACGAATTGATGTCGGAATCTATGGTTACGGCACCTCGTCCCCTCTGTGGTTTTCATTGAATGAAATCAATTACACCGTTTTTGGAAACGACCAATCTCTGTTGCGAGTATTTCAGGAGACCGGAGCACAAAATTCGCAACCACCGCTGCAACCGGTAGTTGGAGAGGATTTAGTAGAGAATGAACAGGAATTTGACTGGAGTGAACAAGGATTGCTTTTCGTCATGTATGTCTTTTTGTCAATGTCGGCGATATTTTTCCTCAACAGAAACAAGGATTTGTTCCTCAAATCCTCGAGCGCGTTAATGCTTATGATTGCCCTTCTCATACTTCCAGAATTATCTTCGGTATGGTCGAAGGCTTTTGATGAGCAATTTCCTCAAGACAGTTTTGATGAGGATTGGAATGACGAATGGCCAGATGTATGGCTTGATACTCAAATTGTTACCTTTGAGATTGAAGGTCAAACATTCACTGTTGGTGGTTTAAGCGGTCATGAAGATGTCCTCTCTCTTACTCAAGCAGCAGCGAATGAACTTGAGTTTGAATTCACTGCTGAGGAATCGGAGTTGGGGTGGTATGTCTCTTCAATAGACGATCGTCAAGGGCAAGGATGGAACTACTTTGTTGATGGAAAAAAGGAAGTGGTTTCAGCAGATAAATCACCTACTGAATCAGCCACTATTGTCCGTTGGGTTCTGTTGTAAGTTAGGTAAGCCTCAAATCATCGGCCCTCTTGGGTCGGTGTATGTTCCAAGCGATGGGTGTACACGGGCCCACTCTCTCTCCTGTTGCGAGTATGTTCTTGGACGCTGCTTTAGTGGCAACTGCTTTTTTGTTGCTGGCTAAACCAAGCAAGAGGCCGATTGCCAGTATGCTGTTCTTTGCGAGTTTGGTTTTATCCGTCTCTTTAATCCGTGTTGTCATGCAACCTCTGCCGAATATCCAGCCTGTTACTGTAGCCGCTTTACTGGTAGGAGCGCAGCTTGGTGCACGACGAGGCGCAGCATTCGCACTGCTCGTTACGATGATTTCTAATTTCTTCATTGGCAACGGTTGGTGGACGCTGTTTCAAGCCGCAGGTTGGGCGAGTATTGCCGTATTCGGCTCACGACTAAACCTCATCTCATCAGAAGGTTTGAACATGCGACGTGCAATTCTTGCATCAGCTTTTGCCGCTCTGTGGTTTGACCTGGTCGCCTCTCTTTCAATCCTTGATGGCACCATTGGCTTTGGTGAATTCCTCATCTATTTGGGCCATGGTCTGCCATTTGACCTCCTTCACATGGTCGGCAATTTGGCATTTGTTGTATGGCTTGGTGGCTGGTTTGCTGGTTTGCTTGAGCAAGAAACAATTCTTGACGAGGTTGAGTTTGCGGTGGTGAACAGTCATGCCATCGACGGTTGAAGAACCATCAATGGTCCTTATCGCTCGAAAAGATTTGAAGATGTCAGCAGGAAAATTGGCCGTGCAATGTTCTCATGCCGCAGTGACTTGCACTTTGAGTGCAAGAAAGAGCCATCCACGGTTGGTTGAACGATGGATAAATGCTGGAGCAAGGAAAATATGCTTGAGTTCAGATGATTTGGAAACCATTCAGCGACTCATTGGACAGGCTCAAGCAGCAGGACTTGTAACGACTCTTGTCAAAGACGCCGGACATACAGAATTGCCGCCAGGCACAGTTACTGTACTTGGTATTGGTCCATCTCCTCGTCGTTCAATCGATGCGCTTGTTTCCGATTTGAAACCGTATTAGGTGTTCAGCATGGGTTTCCGTTCCTTCTTACACAGAATTACCGCTCCGCATCCGAGCGGTCCATCTCCAAACGGGGATTGTAAGATGGTTTTTGTCGTCAATCACAATTTAAAGATGGGCAAAGGGAAAATCGCTGCTCAAGTCGGACATGGCGCCGTTCTTGCGACCCTGAAGACTGGTGAGATAAAGCCCATGTATCTTGAAAAATGGTTAGCCTCAGGGCAAAAGAAAGTTTGCGTTAAAGGAACAGACGCCGCCCATCTTCTTGATTTGCAAACTTCGGCAGAGAGTGGTGGAATTTTGACGACACTTGTTCATGATGCTGGACACACTCAAATTCCGAGCGGCTCGTTAACCGTACTGGCGTTGGGACCGCATGTAAACGACACTCTTGACGAAATTACTGGTGAATTAAAGTTACTTTGAGTTCCATTGATTTGATGAATGGGGCCTTCTTCGCCTGTCTATGCGTGATTACGATTCCGACCGTGTTGATTTGCGTTCCGACACGGTTACTCAACCGACTCCCTCGATGCGTCAAGCCATGAACCTCGCCATTGTAGGCGATGATGTACTTGGAGATGACCCCACAGTGAAACTTCTTGAACAGCGACTTGCAAAGATTTGCGGTAAAGAGGCTGGCCTGTTTGTCCCCTCTGGGACCATGTCCAATGCCATTGCACTAAGAGCACATACCAGTCCAGGAGATGAGATTATCACTGCAAAAAACAGTCACATCTATCTTTACGAAGGCGGAGGATATGCCGCTTTATGCGGTGCTTCAATCGCTTTGGTTGATGTTTATGACGGCCTTATGCGTCCTGAAGATGTTGAGCAGGCCATTCGGAAGCAGGCGGGCTCTATGTCCCATTATCCAGATGGTTCATTGGTTTGCGTTGAGAACACTTCGAATCGGGGCGGTGGAGCTTGTTATCCTCAAGAAACTCTTGATTCAATAGTTGCAGTTGCAAAAGCAAACGATTGCGCCACACATATGGATGGTGCTCGAATCTTCAATGCCGCCATTGCAACCAATACCTCGGTCGAGCGAATGCTTCGCGATTTTGACTCAGCCTCGATTTGTTTTTCCAAGGGTTTGGGTGCTCCAGTGGGCTCGGTCTTGGTCGGTTCTCAAGCCTTCATTGCTCGTGCTCACCGCTGGCGAAAGATGTTTGGGGGCGGCATGAGGCAAGCAGGAATTCTTGCTGCGGGTTGCCTTCATGCTTTGGACCATCATGTCGAACGCTTGGTCGAAGACCACCAAAGGGCAAGAACATTAGCCAACGCAATAAACGAGTTGGACGATTTTGATGTCGATCTCAATACCGTTGAGACAAACATGGTGTACTTCCATTCGCAAGTGCCCGCTGTTGAGGTGATGGAGAAACTGAAGTCCCACGGCATCGATGTTATGGATATCCAACCTCATGCTTGTCGAATTGTGGTGCATCTTCACATTACTGACGAGGATGTTCAGCGAATAATAGACGCATTCTCCTCTTTCTAAGTTTAATACATGTCGCCAATTTTTTGGGGCATGAGGAATACAATCAAAGCCTCGATTTGTTCGGTTTGTGAACACCCGTCATCATCCAGTCCGTGTTTGCTGTGCGATTCAATCATCAATACGAACAAAACACAGCAATGGGGGTGCCAGGTGAGCCAAGGTTCGCATGATGAAGCAATCGAAATGCTTGGTCCCGGAAATAAAACCGCTCAAAAAAGATGGAAATCTATTGCTCAAAGCACATCACAATCCAAGGATGTTCAGTGGGCACGATTGTCCGACATTTCGAAAGATCCCGTGCTTTGTTCACCATGCACCGATGAAGAATTGGATGAAATAAAGATTCGAATTTCAAACGGTCAGAGGCTCTCAAATCCTCAAAAGCAACAATTGCAGCGAGGCTTTCAACTCGTGGGGGATGTACATGTTTCAATTGCAGAAGGAAAGATGATGATTAATGGAAGTTCTCTTCCGGCTCAAGTTCCGCTTATTTCGGTTCTCAATTTACTTTCTTCAAAAAAATCGAGAATTGGTTGGGATTTGGAAAAATTATTCACCGCTCTTGGTTCAATGAATACTGCCGCTATTACAGCAACTTTGCCTCACCACATACACAGACGCTTCATGCGCCATAACCACATTTTAGAATCGAAACAAAAACCAGGTGCAGCAGCAGTTCTCTCTTGGGTTGAATGGGTATCTGAAAATCATTTATCCCCGCCTGAGCATTGTTTGATTCATCCTTTAGGAGCATGGTCTAGGGATGTTCGTTCATGTTTAACCACACCGAATGGTTCAACTTTTGAAACCAATTTGAAAGAGGCATTTGTCCATCACCCCCCGACTCTCGAGTGTCTTGTTCAATTCCCTTGGATTCCCCGCTGGATGACGTATACGTCTCCAACCCAAGTGAACACAAATCGACCATGGCCGCTTCAGATTGACAATGAAAAACTGAAGTTGATTGTTCGGTCGAAAAACAACGCCTCACGAAAAACCTCGATACCAGATAATCCTGCACTATGGGCTTTACTTTTCTCGTACATCTATTCCCCGGTCTCTTCAGAAGCTGGAAATTTACTGTATGCACTCCAGTACAACTGGACCAATACTGAGTCAACAGTCTCATCGATTTCATCTCCAATCAAACGCTCGATACAGTTTCTTCGTCAAGTTATTGACGGCAATTCGGACCGAATTTTCGTTCACGATCAATACATGCTTGTCATAGGCCGTTTGGGACATTTCTTCGAGATTAAAGTTGGCCGCGGGGCCCACGGCGCTCCATTCATTATCAACTCAATCGATTCTCTTGAACCTCGTTCCTCGACTCCGCTCTGCATTTACGACAGCTCATTCCATTCGTCGGTGCCGTTGGGGGATACCATTGTATCTGTGTTACTTGCACTTCTTGATGATGTTAAAACCTCTACTGAAATTGACAGTCTTCAGAAATATCTTTGCCATCACCCTCCGCTAGGTTTCCCTCGTCTCCTTCATGAAGGACACTTACGATTGCTCAATGCTTCGACCCTTACTGAATTCAAGCAGATTGTCAATCAAAGTTTGGATTCTCGTATTCGGTGGTTGAAGGAATCGCCTCGAGAGAATGGGAATGAATTTGAACAAATTCAAGGACAGAACATGATGCATCTTTTCCGTAGAAACATTGCTTTCAACCGCAACAGGTGGCAATTCGATAATCACAGGAGGGCAAGAACATCACGATGCGACACATTGGTTGAGCATGCTCTTGCTGCCGATTCTGCACTGCCTCACCCCCAATTCATTGAACTGTGGCATGAATCACTGGAAAAAGGGGAAGAAGACCATAATATGCACAACAATTACGTTCACCGACGAATGCTTAGAGAAATAGTTCCTCCGCAGACTCCAATAGCGACGAATAATCGATTACCAACCGGAGATATACGAAATGGAGAGCGCCGGTTTTGCGAGGTGTTTTCTCGTGTATGGGAGGCGATGATGCACCATCCAATTGGCTCTACATTCCGCATGGGTGTCGTTGACGGCGGGGATTTGTCTTTCGAGCATTGCCACCTAGGTGTAACTCTTCGAAACCAACAAGAGAGGCGAATTATTAGACGATTCGCAAATTTGCTCGGTTTTGTTGAAAATGGAACCTTTGGGCAGAGGATGGTGTTTGTCCGTCGAGACCATGCTCGAACGACTGCATTTCGAGACCTGTCGATCTTTCTAAACCGAGTACAAGGGAACACATATGCGGCAAATACCTCCCCATGGCGTTGGCATTATGTCCAAGTGGTAAAAACGCCAACGGAAATACCTGCTCTTCGATGGGAACTCGAGCAAGACTTGAGAGACAGCAAGCGTAAAGGGGTTTCAAGAAATCGTTAATTTTCTCTGCGTGGGTTACGTAACAAGGCGACTGCAGCGAGTATGCCCACACTTGAAATCATTGAGATTCCAGGTAGTGATCCTTCATCTTCATCGCACCCTTCTGGAAGCATGCATTCTAATTCGTCAGAGGTTTGATTCTCTACGGGAGCATCTTCAACAGGGTAATTCAACTGGTAAAGTAGGTGAACTGATAGATCGTTGCCGTCGTATGCAGGCGGAAGAGTGATGCTGGTGTTACCCGACATGGAAATCTGGCTGCCATTAACATCCAACTGCCCAAGTTCAAGGATTCCTCGGACTACATGGGGGTAATTCTCCAAGCCATTTGTTCCCTCTTCGAAATTTGCCGACTTTTCAACAATCCATGCTTGGGCAACTATCGAACTTCCGTTCGGTGCAGTTAAACTCTCAATGTTCAAGGCCCATTCTACTGTTCCGGATGTGTTGGATGAAGGTGACCATGCAAACAGAGAATCACCTGCATGTTCAAGTGATTCTTGTGCGTGTTGGGTAAATTCAACCTCTAGAGATTCTGAACTCGTGACGCTTCCTGGCTTGATAATTGTACCGTTAAATATCACCACAGGTGGTGCGAAAACACCGTACCTTTCATGGAATCTTTGGTCAACTTCAATACTCCCAAGAGGGTCTTGGATTTCATTGATTGCCCGATGTATGTGGTACTGTTGAATGCCGGAATCATTTTCGATAGCATCAAGGGCGTGCTCAACGTCAACACAGTTTGAGCACCATGTCGCAGTGTAGACTTCTACAACAGGTGGCAAATCACTCAAATTAAGAGTGGAGTTACCAGTGCTGTTTGCATATGCCCATTGGCCCCCAATAAGTATGCCAACTTCTGTTTGTGTTGCTGGAGCGGCTACGGTTGTGGCCGGCCCAACACTCGTCAAAATTAAGATTCCAATGAGGAGGATTGCTTTGCGCATATCTTGGCGAGACGCTGTTTGGATATCAAAGCATTCTTCTTGTGAATCTCACTTGTAGGGTCGTAGCATGCATTTGAAGCATCAAATGCTCCGTTGTCGTGGAATGTTCCTGCTTCAGATTCCTTCACCAATGCGTCGTATCGGGAACGAATACCGCTACTGGTTAGGCCAAAGACGTCTGCCAAAAGGTCGGCTGCTCCAGACTGCCATCCGAAGTAATTCATGCTTGCATACATGGTGACGCAAACAATCATTCGAGCCTCGACATTGATTGAGAGAGCTTTGCTGGTGCCTTCATTGAGTCGACTTAGACGGGCCTCAGTCTCGTAACTCAAGAGTTCCAATTCCTCGGCGCTGAAGTGAACTTCTAGTCCTTCGAGGATGTGCCAGATTGCTTGGTCAATGGCATCTTCTCTTCGGTCGTCGGCGTTTTTGCGCTTAGGCAATTTTTCCCAACCCATTGTGACTTTTGCCTTCCAGTGGCTAAGAATTCGAATGCGGGCATTCATGATTTGCTTTGGGCTAATGCCTGCTTGCTCCATGGTGGCACGTCGGTCAAATTTGGGCATAAGCCCCATCTCACCTGCAAGTTCAACGATTGCTGCAGCAATGATGACTGCGTTTTGCTCTTCTGATGAACCCTTGATTCCTTTCACCTTTCGACAGATGGATTGCTTTGGCATCCCGAGTCGCTTGGCCATAGACTTACTCTGCTTCTTTCGGACAGCTTCCTGTTCAGCAGTAAGTGGCTTGCATGACATCTCGACCAAGAACTCCAATATGTGAAGGGCATGTCGCCCATACAGTTTCTCGATATTTCGCTTAACGCGCTTGGCGAATGGGTGAGGGTTTCGAACAGAACTACGGTCCATTTTCTCCAAAAGATAGTATTTGCTCGGATTGTTTACGCCACGAGACCCGTAACGCATTTTAGGACCTGTTCCGCCCAGGTTTCTGTTTCGGTCTACATCGTTTCGAACAGCATGGTAGTGAGCTGCTTCACCAAACAAAAGAGCCCCGTTGTCCTTGGCATCGGTTTCCTGGTTGTTGTGTACTAGGCCACAATCGTTGCACCACACTTCACCTTTTTGTGGGACTCGTTCTAGGTTCTTGCTACCGCAATCATCGCATTCGTTTAGCTCATTTTTTGTTATCGTCATATCTTTGCTCATATTTTTCAACTCCGTTCTTGTTTGCTCATTGTGTGCCCAAAATCACTGTGGTTCTGCTCTGTTTCGACGAGTCGAAAAGCGTGAAGTAGGGTGTTTTTAGGCGGCAACCATACATATTATATGCGACCTCCTATTTTAAGTTATCCCAAATCATGACTTAAATTTACAGAACATGAACCTTTCATGTTTAGAAAAACAACAACTATTGAATTCGACAGTATATAAATGATTGAAGGAAAGAAAGCTTTGCGCAAACTGAAACGCCCCACCCTATATAACCAACAATCAATCAATGCCATTGTACGCACAGTATCTTTCTTGATTCGGTGAAAACAGTTGAGAGCCTTCAAGAACAGTCGACATCTGTGCCCTTGTTGGGGGAACGTTATGAACGCAAATTGTATGCCAGCGATAACTGTTGAAGCAGTTCCTTCGGGCTATAATATTCCTGCATGGCTCCTCCAAAGCATATGCAATGGAGAGTGTGACAATCACCTTTTTTTGTATCCAAACGAAGGTAGCAGGAGTCAAATCCTGCATCGATTAGCACAATTAAATGTTCCAATTGATACAACGCATCACCTCACACTGCGCAGGTTCATTTCTTTGATGATTCTCGACACAGGACTGCCGCCCGTTCTTCAAGATAGTTCGGGATTGTTTCTATCCATCCACGCCCATGTCAAAAAGGCTGCTGAATCCGGCGATTTACCTCTGATGTATTCACCTCAAAATCAGAGGCAATGGTCGCCATATC
>CEQW01066021.1_pt1 | contig 10362 bp, 8 predicted proteins | sample 530891 | NCBI WGS metagenome assembly CEQW01 (sample SAMEA2621066, study PRJEB7988) | marine metagenome | biome: marine biome (ENVO:00000447); feature: surface water layer (ENVO:00002042); material: "saline water (ENVO:00002010), including plankton (ENVO:xxxxxxxx)" | depth 5 m
TGAGCCTAATGACAGCCTAAACGCGGCCCAAGTGATGGAAGTTTGTGATGTCCGTGGAGTTCGCAATGTCCGTGGAGTTTGTGAGGCTAATCGCGACCTAAACGCACAATGCACATTTTACACCCTTTTGTTATTACACCCTAAGAACCAACCCTGTGGCTCTAGTCCGCGTGTCCGTATTTTTGAATGTACTTTCGCGTCAACACACGCGAAATTACATAATAAAACACAAACAGTGCGATTGCGGCGAGGATCGTGTGACGCGCCATGCCATTCGGTAGATTGACGCGCTGTGCCAGATGAGTGGAGGTGCCGTTGGAATCGCCAAAGGGGTTTAGGCCTGGCAAGTGGGACAGTCGCCACTCGCTAGCATTGAAACTTGCCCAATATTTTCCTTTCCGTGCCACCTGTGCAAAGTCGGTCACTTCGGTAAATCGCTCCGGCATTGTTGAGTGCAACAAAAGCACTGCGCCTTTGGCGCGCATCAGATAGCGTCAGCAGCACCCAACTCGTTCTCTTAAAAAGAAAGATGACTGACGACTCTCAATTCCGCCGGTGCCGAGAAATGGTTTACGATCCCGAGGAGAACCGTTATTCCCCCTTAGAAGATTGGCGCGCCAAGCGTATCCCAGCGATGCATGGAAGTCCACGTAATGAAAGTTGGTATTGTCGTAGTGATAACGCAAAGCCCGTGCAACCTTTGCCTCACCTCTGGCAAATCGTCATCGAATCAATCCTTCCGGATTTAATGGCCAAAGAGCCCGAGAAAATGCTGGATTTGCTGCTCAATAACGAATCCATTCGCGCCAAATTTGTAGACCACATTGCAAACAATAGCGAAACCAGACAACTGCTATTGCCTCATGCAGCTGCATCTGAAAAAATTAAAGATGTTAGCGTCATTGAAAAGGACGAAATCGTGGAAGTCATATATCCGGAGTGCTTTCCAAGGGAAGACTATGAGAATGCGCCAACACGTATACAGATACTTAAAATGAGATTTGGGGATCTTCCATACAAGCTGCAAGCAGGGATTGAACGTCTCATGCGAAACGCTGCACAACCATTGCCGTGTTTAAACGCGGGAGAGGGCATCTTTTCAACCTGCCCAGTAAGTGAACACATATCTTTTAACGCCTCAAGATGTTGCATAAACTGCCAGCTAAATACTCAAGTTCCTGAGATGACGCTTGACAACATGCCGGTGATACCAGTATTTATACGAACGGATGTGCTACCGATAGCCGCCATTGGACGGCGAGACACCACAGGTAACGTAACAAACGCATACATCGAAGAAGTTAAAAGTTGTGCTTTTGACAACGACATCGAACCAGATTCTGTGGGTTCATCGCCGATGAACTGGATTGCTACCCCAGACACCTTACTTTGGGACGCGCACATGTATGCGCTTAACGGGGAAGAGAGCATTATCGAGGAATTTGAGCGGGAACTGGAGGATTTTTTCGATGTCAATCAACTACACATGGCACTTGTACAACTAAACAAGGTCGTCACTCATGCACCAGATGAAGTATGGGTTCGAAAACCCCGCCTGCGCCTGGAAGTCTTTGATTGAGCAATAGTTTAGCTCGCTAGTTAGCCAGTTAACTCGGCACCATAAAACGTGTATGCAAAGGGTATTATGTAAACAGATTTTTTTTGGCTGGAAGTTTAGGATGCTTGAAGTAAGAACTGTAGAGGACAAAAACGCGGCCATACGAGCCAGAAAGGATGCTGAACGAGAACTGGGTGCAAAAATCGACCGCGCGATGCGTTCTGCAGAAACGGGAGGGCAGAATGGGGGATGTTTGGCGGGTTTGTGGGCCTTTTTGTGGCGTTTCCGTAAATCTCGCACCAGTGGACAATCTTTAGAGATGGCACCAGCTTTAAGTGGCAATGCAGCATTTGGCATGGCGAATGGGTCGCGCGTATCACATGCCACACTGTTTGGACTGGGGGTAAAATCAGACCCCCATGCCAAGCTTGGCGAGGCGGCCAAAGCAATGGAACAGAGGATTGCACAGCTAGAAGAGCGTGCTTCTGAATGCCGTGCGGAAGCACGACGGTTGATGCAAGCCGGGCAAAAAGGTGCGGCGATGCGCGCTCTTAAAAAAGCCAAAGCCGTTGAAAAACAGGCAGAGGCCAATCAAGCTTCTTTGCTTGCAGTTGAACAACAGCTTGATCTCATGGCCCAGGCCGCCATGCAAAAGACTGTGGCGAGTGCTCTTAAAACGAGCACCAAGGGAATTAAAGCAGATAAAAAACTGCTAAAGCATGCTGAGGACGCAGTGGACGAAGCACAAGAGGCGCGTGACATGGCCACAGATCTAAGCGCGGTCATGGCGGATTTTGCGCACAATGGTGGACCAAACGATTTGGACGAAGACGATCTCATGGCCGAGCTGGAAGAAATGGTGGGTACTGTACCGCCCCCTCCCGCCTCGGCTCATGGGCCGTCGCAGGAAGATGTACAAGCGGCATCCAACGCGGCGGCGGCACTTGCGGAACAACACGCAGCGTGGGATGCGGCCAATGCTGTAAGGGCGGCCCTACCATCGGCTCCGAAACAGATGCGCCAAAAGGAAGAAAGTCAGGGGCTTTTGTCGGCGTAAACAAAAACGTTTACTTATCGGAAATACACATTTACAAATGTGCGCTTGTTTGCAACAAACGCTACTCTAACCGACGTTTCACACCGCGCTGGTTCTGGAGTTGTTCGCGAGATTGTTTTTTTAGTTCCGCCTCAAACACAGAGCTGGCTCCACCGCATAAGGCGGGCCAACTAAACTTGTCGAATGTCTTTGACGCCGGGTCAAACGACTGGTAGCGGTTTTTAAAGTTTAGGCGCTTGGCAGAAACGTACTTGGACAGTTTCACGAGCCTTTTTGCGGACTCGTAGTTCATGTTCTCACGAACGATGAGGTAATTGATGACGGCGGCAACCGACCGGTTAATGCCGCCCATGCAGTTGACAACGACCCAATCGTTGCTCTCCCTGAGCGCGTCGATGCGTGCAGCTGTCTTAGTGAACCACCCAGTGTGCAGTTCCGCCTCCACGTCAATGGGTTGGTCTGCCACTGCTAAACTGCCGTCAACGCAGGGATGATCGAGTTCCCTACCAATTGCGTGGCACAAATTGAGCACGGCCCCGGGTTGGGGCCACCGCTCAACGGCGTACTTTGCGCCCGCGAGATTGGCGATGAATATTGGTGGCCCTCCCGGGATAGAAATCGGCGCGGAAACAATTGGCCGGTTGACGTAGTCGTTTCTCGATACGAGCCCGTCATTTATCACCGTGAGTGCGTGTTTTATGAAGCCGTCGCCGCGTTTCAGGTCAAATACGTACCCCGGGGGACACCGGGTGTAAGAGCAATCCGTGTCAAAGAAGGGGGTCCACTTGGGTGCTGTGTTCTCTTGCGGGTGTGCGTTGGCAGACATGGGAGAGGTGTGTGTGTTGATGTGGTGTAACTGATATCACACTTAAAGAGCAACACTAAACACCCACTGACACATACACGTCGCAGTTTTGGTTGTTTGCGGTTCGCGACTGCATTTTTCTCAAAGGCACACTTGGCATTCACAGTCCAAGGCGCAATCATGGTTGTTTTTTTGATTATTTTATTGCACAAGTTTCTCTCGAATCTTCACTGCGAGCACCTGGTCGTGTGTTCTGGCTCGTGTTCGAGTTGATACTTGTGGGCTTGGCTACTTCTTCTCGGCAGTGATGATGTTGTTTCGCAGAACTGCGCTGACGTACATCTTGCTAACGAGTCCCCAGATTAGGAAATGGCGCAGATCCTTCTGGTCGCCCACTTTAGTGAGCTGGGTGTGCTTGAGAAGCGAAAGAAACGCAAACAGCTGAGAGAGCGTAACACCCGCAGTGATGACAGCGATCAGAGCCGGGGGCATGCCACCCGGCTGGATCCCGTACTTGGACGCCATGTGCACAATGGTCGACAGAACAACAAATCCAAGTCCAACAGCGAGGATAACCATGCCGTAGACCCAGTAATCCATCAGCTCCTTGTCATTGTCTCCGTCAATCTTGGTGAGGGCCATGATGTCAAAAGTGAGTGCGCAGATCCACCCAATGACGTGCAGGATGGCTCCGAAAGCGGACCAGCGGTACGGGCTCTCCGACTTGCTGTAAACGTAGCTGATAAAGTAGGGGACTGGTCCCTTTGTAGTCGTCTCTGGGTTGTTGCCCCCCAATTTGTCCAATGCGTTGCCTCCAAGGGGAACGGTCGCAGAATACAGAACTTGCTTCGGCATGTTCTTCTACTTGATTGGCGAGCCAGGGGCTTCTAACTTAATCTCTACTATTCAACATGGGTTGTTGGGGTTATTCGTAGTTAAGAAGACAAAAACAGCGACTGTGTCCATACCACCCTCCCTTTCTCCTTTTGTTCTCCCCACCCTTCCTCCGCCAGCTATACAGCTAAGGACTCCAGAGTAGCAGTGCCCCGTGGCGAGCCTGAACCCACAGTCCGGCATCGGTCCACTGCAGACCTCGGGGGGCGACCTCCTCTACCGATGCTAAGGGAAGCACACGTATGCCGCAACGTTCATGACGCAATGCAAGATCCAAAACAACAAATGCGTGGTTGGTGAGTGTAAGTCCGTAAACTGGTCGTTGATCGATGATGGTCGCAAAGCGACCGCATGGGGAGAAAACGATCGTATAAGGAAGTCTAAGAGCCGCTGCGAGTATTTGTGCGTTTGTGCCTGGGGGGTCAAAAACACTTGGCTCGCCGTTGCCTATGGTGGTGTAGTGTGTCACATCGGTTGATTGCACACTGACAAAGGTCGACTCGCTTGTGCGAAGCAGTACCTCCACGATGACAGTGCCTCTAGATCGGTGCACGGCAACAACGCAATCACCGGTAGGGGAGATGGCGGCAGCTGAGGGACTGTTCATAACGTCCAATGGGTGACGAGGAAACGCAGTGGATCCCATGACGCTGCTGTGGTCTAGCACGAAACGATCTTCGCTTCCTACGCGGTGCAAGAAGCTTGCCAATGTGGAATGGGCGCTTGGCCCAACCCCAACAGTCGGCATGCGTACGACAAGTAACACCTCGGTTCCTGTGGCTGTTGGCGAGACAGTTTGCGCCTTTCCCGGCCAGGGGCCGAAAAAGGCGTCGATCTCCAGGTCTTCTGCGCACACGTCGTAAACAGCAATTCCATAGCACGCTGACTCGGCGCTTGCTCCCACCACCGATCCGCATGGGTGGACATAACCGGTGCTCCAGAGGACCGCGAGTTTATTGTTGGAAAAGAACCACGCATCCTGTGCATTTATTGCGCCAACCATTTCTAGTTCACCTGGAGTCTCCGCGGTTAATAGTGGGGAGACATTGTCGTCAGGTTTCCATAGCTGTACACAACTATGTGGCGCATCGTCGATAGAAGACGATGATAATATGCCTCTTATCATGGCCACCATGCTGCCGTTCTGGGAACTGCGCATAGAATGGGGGCGTGTGCGACAATCGACATCGCCAAGAATCACCGAACTCTTCTCGTAGCACTCAACTTTGGCAAGGGGTGATTTGTTTTCCACCTGTCGATAACCAACACACACCACCCATTCTTCGTGACGTCTTGCTGTGTACTGTTCGCACCGTTGTGACCCATGCTCAGAGCGCTTAGATACGCGTTTTCGTAGCGATATAAATGCACACGCACCATCTGCGGAGGCGGCGAGTGTATTTGCGTGTTCCGTTGCCGGAGCGACCATTGCCCTCCTTGTTTTTTGAGTAGTGTTTATGGACGTTTTGCGGATGTCCTTATTGAGACCTCGTCGAGAGGCTTCGCAACATTTTCCTGCACAGTGTGTGGCAAGCGCCGAGATTGTTTCACGCAATAGCTTTAGTTGGTCCGAACTTCGCGTCTCGAGACGCAACTGTTCCGTGAACGGGTAAATCACCTTCCCAATATTTTTGGGAACGATCTGTGTCGCCGCTCTGGCAGACATCTCTAGACGAAGCGCCGGTGCCATCACGCAAAACACCGCGTTCATGCGTTTACACGACCGAATAAGAGCACACAGGCTCGATGCGCCTCTCAGAACCGATGTGCGCAGGTCTAGACCAAACCCTTCCATCTTTACGATTGCGTGCATGATTTCTACCAGGCATTCATCTTCAAGGCAGTCAAAAATGCCAGACTTAAACACCGCGCCGGTGAGACGTTCATCTTCCAACCAATCATTTTCTGAACAACGCCTCTCTAGTTGGCGAAATTTGCGACGTTTTTCCATGCGCATTGCGTTGGGAGACTGCCTCAAATATACAGTTGCTTGAGATAACTTCTTGGGAAGTGCGGGTGGAATTTCTGGTTTATATGTGTCAGTGGTTCTACTCGAGTCTATATTAGCGAGACATTTCTGTGACGACTGGGTCGTCAATTTGTTGGTGGAACGAACTCGTGTAAGCGGTGGACTGTAGGATGACAACAAGGGGTTGCTAACCATTCCCATGTTTCCGTTTTAAATGTCGCTAACTTACTACACCTTAAGCGTACATGCTAAATTACGAAGTCGTTAGGGTTAGCGTTGGCAGCCAATTTGAAAAGGCACTTAAAAGACACTTGGAATGGGCGCAGCCACAACAGAGGGGGCTTCTTTTCCTCCCCTCCCCCCCGAACCGCCACCGCCAAGAGTCAAAACCAACCCATGTTGTCAAGCTGCATGCGCAAATGCCCAAGCGGCTTTGAACATAGCCGCAACAAACGGCGTTTCCATGTATGTGCATTCGCAATCGCACGAATCTTCGCCCCTCCAGGGGTTCCAATCTCACCAACTGCCACAACTCTCGCAACAGCTACCCGCTGCACAATCCTGGAACACGAGTGGAGAATGGATGCCACCACCGCCGCCAGATATGCCACCCATCTCGACAATGCTCGTGTCAGAAGCGCAGGCATGGGCGGGCCTTCTGCAGATGCATGGAAACGTTTTAGGAATGACAAAGCAACTCACTGTTGCTACCACAATAGAAACTGAAAGTGCCACACTGGCGCTCGATGAGCAGCGTGACGCTAGCAACCAGAGAGAAGCAGCCTATGCCGCTTCACTTTCAAACCTTGTTGCGCAATGTGATGCATTGGTAAACGAGATCATTAAGATTAGAGGATTGCGCAAAGTTAAACACAAAGTAGAACAAGAAGCCGTTGCAGATGTACTAAGACAACACTCTGATGAAGTGCTTGCCCTCGGAGAGACGCTCGCTCGCAACAGTGCACTTAGCATAGCTAGTGCCACGGCCGAGCTTAGGGGGGCAACAACGGCACTTAGATCACAGGTTACACAGGCACGCGCGCTTCTAGAAGCGGTGCGGGAGTCCACAACGCTCAGACTACCCAGAGGATGTTCTGTCGTTATAGGAATTCGTGACGGTGGAGGTAGGGAAACATGCATGAGTGCGGAAGCACTACTTGCCGCCTGTTACGCACATGCTGGTAAACTTAACGAGGAGTCATTGGCTGTGGCGCTTGCTGGTGTACATGCAGGTGCAAAATCCGGGACAGGTCCTGCAGCGGGTGGAACTGCACCAAGAACTTTCGTAAGGCGTGGCGCGGACAAATCATCAGCGACCGCGCTCGCCAATTACGGGGACAGCGGTAGTGGCAGTGGTGGTGGTGGTAGTGTGTCGGTTCCATAGGTGGTGAGGCTCCGCTAGTCAAGCGGCGCTGTATTGGCAGTCGTAGTTGCCTTGTTTGGAATAGTGTTTGAAAGATATTGTACACAGCGAAGTGCCCACTCACGGTGTTTGACAAGTCTAGCCGTCTTGGACCTGCGCACGGATCGCACAATCGGCAGAGCGGCCAAACGGCCTAAACAAACCACAGACAAAATACAGAAACAGCACCTAACATATGGATTCAAAGAAAGCAACGGTTAGTGCATTTGTGACCAAGTTGTTCGGTGTAACATGTGACATTGCGCAAGATGATCCCGGCCTCCCCGCATTTGGACTCTCGAATGCAAATTCGAATGGCGCGTTGATTGGAGAAGAACTTGCCCGCAGCGTTAGCAACGGCTCATTTTATTATATCAACGCATTTGAGACACGTATTGAAACAGTGATGGCCCAAGTTCGTCACATTTTGTATGACCACAGGGGTGAAAAGGTGCCCTCGTCGTGGTTCCAGTGGGTTGAGCGCATGGTGACACGAGCTCTCGAGGTGGCATTGGGAGTGTTGAATGGATGTTGCAATCATGCATATGTGCAAGCATGCATGCAGCTTGTGTCAGGCTTTGGGCCGTATTTTGATGAACCATTTACGGACCAATACGAAGCACTATGGTACCTACTTGGGCGCTCAAGTGGTGGTTTGCGACGAAGACGAGACACCAGTAAGCTCACGTGGTTTCAAATGCTCTTACTTGCGGCTCTTGAGAACGCCACGGAAAAAAAATCATTTGAATCAATGCGCTTGTGCGTGCAGGCCAATCCGGAGATAGGTAATGAATTTTCACAGATCCTGAAATCTGACACCGTTCCCAAAAAGATCAAGTCTCACGTGCGCTCGTTTTTGTGGCCCAAAAAAGACGTCTCCTTTCTGGAGCACAGCGACCGCTGTGTCAGCTACAGCGACATTATCGCCATATTTGGAAACGAAGAAACAATTTCGGAGGGTACACTCCTTCCGACCTCTCCCGTGTCGAGCAAACAGGGCGATTCCAAAGAGGAACCCCCAGACACCCATCAAGCCACCAGACTTAGATCACAAAGCTCCCCAGAGCTCAACAGGCCCAAACGAGCGCGAATTGAATATGAATGCACTTTACCGAACATTCACAAAGAGGATGGCACTATTGATATCGATCTCTGGAATCTTTTGTGTCACGAAAATCCGCAAGTCGCCTTAGGTGATGTGAAGCGCGTGTCGTTCCCGTGGCTTCCTCCCAACCCGCCTGTTCGGACGCAAGGAAAATCGCTGACTCCGCCACGCGTCTGGAACATAGCGCAGCAGGTAAATATTTGTTCTAAATGGACACTGCCGTTTGTCGTCGATTCATTTGACATCGCAACAATTGATATTCCCAATTGACACCGGGCATATATGACAAGGTTCCGGTTATAACACCGACAAAAAACGTGGATCAAAAAAATCTAAGCATTTGTGATGCAGTTGACATATGTGACTTCAAAACGATACGTGTGTGCGCGTCGTGTGTGTTTTACGAAACAGTGCGTATTAGCTCAACACGCTTGCGTTTATCACATATCCAAAGTCCGCAAGCGTGGCACACAGTTTATCCCCCCGCTCATTGGGGGCAGGGTGCGTATCCTCCGGACTCGTAGCATACCCAAATGGCGTCCTCGCGCACCATATCTGCGAGACGTGGTTGCAAATTTCGCTAGCGTTTGCCAGACCGGCGCGAATGACTGCAAGCGCGGAAACCACATCGGCAATTGCCTCCCTCAGGACGTTTGACCTGTAATGACGCAACACATTTCCGAGTTGTCCGTAATCCCAGTAGGTTACTAGGGTGTTGTGTGACAACTCGTGTCCGATAATCCAGCCCAATCGCGACGCCAGACTTGTGACATCATACCTCTCGTCCGCAAAGGGCATTCGTAGCATCCCCAATAGTATGAACGTGCATTGCATGAAGGGGTAAATGTAAGCATTGGTTGTGAGTGCATCTTTGACCGGCGGCCCGTCGCAAGTGTGTGCTCTGTCAAGCACGAGACGATTCATGCGGTCTAAGAAGATTGCACGCGCCTGCTTTACGCTCATTAACAATATGCCATCGTTGGAGCCTAGATCGGCATCGTGTAGATCGGCCATAGTGCCTGCCCAAGAATTTCGGGGCGCGCCTGGAATGCGCACCTTTGTGTTCAGGGTGCTGGTCACAACGGCCTCGGGGTCCAAAAGGGTATTGTTGAACGGCGGGTCTCTGACTACATCAACCACGGCAAGGCGTATCAATTCTGTTATGTTGTGTAACTGTTCGTAAAGCGCATCGGGCACCATGATTTTAAAGCGCTCCTGCTCTATGCGGTCGGGAAAGACGAATCGCGTCAAAGCAGTGCAATCGGCGGTAGGATCGCCTTGAGGCTGTGCTGTGATTTGTACCCACGTCACTACACTGGCATTTGTGATTTCTTCCTCTTCGATTTCTTGCATAGGCGAATGGTTGGGCAAAGTAGCCAGGCGGTTGAGAGAGGATGCCGGCGGGCGCGCTTCTTTCATGCGCTTTAGTCCCTTTTTCACGGCACTCAGGTCAGATACAGATCCTAAACCGCTCCCTGAAAGTGAAGCATCAAGAGACAACGCGCAATGAGCAGCCGCCCCTCTCAAAAATGCGCTGACCATTGCTTGACTGCTTGTGGCCTGAAGTTTCAC
>CEQW01011934.1_pt1 | contig 10346 bp, 6 predicted proteins | sample 530891 | NCBI WGS metagenome assembly CEQW01 (sample SAMEA2621066, study PRJEB7988) | marine metagenome | biome: marine biome (ENVO:00000447); feature: surface water layer (ENVO:00002042); material: "saline water (ENVO:00002010), including plankton (ENVO:xxxxxxxx)" | depth 5 m
ATCACTGGGCAGTTATGCTGAAATTTTCTTCCGTAATGTCAGAGCTTCGGGGGTTGTGCCCCAAATTTCGGTGATAATGGGGCCATGCGCTGGAGGTGCGGTTTACTCGCCTGCAATTACTGATTTTGTCATCATGGTCGACCAAACTGCTCACATGTTCATCACCGGACCTGAAGTAATCAAAACGGTAACTAATGAGGTTGTTTCATTTGAAGAACTCGGTGGTGCTATGACACATGGAAGTAGATCGGGAGTATCTCATTTCACTGCCGAAGATGATGAAGCAGCCATTCAACTAGCAAGAGACCTATGCGATTTATTGCCAGCAAATAACATGGAAAAGCCACCTGTCAAGAAAACCTCAGACCCAATTAGTCGAAGTTGTGACAAACTCGATGCAATAATTCCCGAGGAATCTAACAAACCATACGATGTTGTTGATGTCATCTCTGAAGTACTAGACGACAATGGTTTTCTTGAAGTACAAGCTGACTGGGCACAAAATATTGTCATTGGATTTGGGCACTTGAGCGGCCAAACAGTTGGTGTTGTTGCTAATCAACCAAAAATTCTTGCTGGTTGTTTAGATATTGATGCAAGTGATAAAGCTGCTAGATTTGTGCGGTTTTGTGACGCTTTTAACATACCAATAATAACTTTTGAAGATGTACCGGGATTCCTGCCGGGAACTAATCAAGAATGGGGTGGAATCATTAGGCATGGTGCTAAATTACTCTATGCTTTTGCCGAAGCAACTGTTCCAAAATTAACTGTTATTATGAGGAAAGCCTATGGCGGTGCCTATGATGTTATGTCTTCAAAGCATATTCGTGGAGATTACAATGTAGCATGGCCTTCTGCCGAACTCGCAGTTATGGGTGCTGATGGTGCGGTTGAGATTATTCACCGTCGAAGATTGAAGAGTGCTCGTAACAGTGAGCAAGAGCGTATTCGTTTAACTGAAGACTTTAACGACAAGTTTGCTAATCCGTACAAGGCTGCAGCACTTGGCTACATTGATGATGTCATCGAACCAAATCAGACTCGTTCAAAATTAGCCCGAGCGCTAGAAATGTTGCTTGACAAAGAGGAATTAAGACCGGCAAGAAAACACGGAAATATTCCGCTATGAGGTTTTGATATGACTGATGAAGCAATACTAAGAATCGCAGCAATAAGTGCAGTTCTTTCCATCATTGAATCGCAAGGTGATGACGGCTCAAATATTGGCAGAAATGCTGGTAATGCTTGGTCACAGGACCACATACGGATGAATATGGGACTAAATTCCTTGATGAATGCAAGATCTAGTAGGTCGCCATGGAGATGATTAAATGACTGAAAAAAGGAAAGTAATCGTTGATGGGCAAGAGTTTGAAGTTGAAGTGGAAGTAGAAAACGGTAAATGGCTAGCCACTGTAGAGGGTCGAACTTTTGAAATTGAAATCCCTGATTCTGGCCCTGTGGTAAAGAAACGACGTGCTGCAGGTGGCAAGAAAAAGAAATCTGGCACCGTATCTGCTAATATTCCTGGTAAAATTGTCACAATTGAAGTAGAAGTTGGCCAAGAAGTAACAGAAGGACAAGTCATATTGATTTTAGAAGCCATGAAGATGCAAAATGAAATTCAAGCACCTGTCAATGGCAGAGTGGTTTCGGTAAATTGCGAAGAAGGTCAATCAATCGAAGCAAATGTGCCTTTGGTAGTAATTGAACCTAAAGAAGAATAATCACTAAAAAATCGCAAATAAAATGCGATGATTAAAGTGGAGATAACACTAGGTCGGTACATGACCGCACCTGCAGTATGTGATTTTCCCGGCTGTGGCGCAGTTGGAGAGATAGTCTCAAGGCTTTCACCTGAAGGTTTTTTGGTTGCTACTGGAAAGAAAGCTTACTCATTTAGAGAAGCATATCGGAGATTTCACTATTGTCAAAATTGCCATGACCAGTTAATGGGCGGAGTTTGGTCTAGAGTAAGAAAGCCAGATGACAAAAAAGACGGTCACGTTGCTCCTACTGCAATATAGCCGGCGAGAGTATCTTAAACCAATACGCCTACGCATGGCTATGCAACAGAATGTCTCGAAGCATTATTTTGCCAAAATCAAAACATCAGCAATATGCTTGCTTTTCTTAATGACCCTACTATCTGCGGTTATCAGCGAAGTTCAAGCAGCAGGGTCCAACCAAAATGACCTCGGCTATAATACCGACTTACCTGACACGCAAAGTCTTGCTCCGACAATGTCACTCAATGGAATGTCGCCACACTATTCTGGTATTTTGAATGGAGAACTAGAGGTTGGTGATGACCAAGATTGGTTCGCGGTAACTTTAGATGCAAATGAAGGCTTGGAAGTTGAGATAAATTACGCTCCAACATATACATCACCGACCAATGGAACGGTTTACACCAATGAATTCGACCTTGCGATTTTTGACTCTAGTTTCAATCAAATAGACTACTCATTCCTGAACAATCCAGAGATAGTTACTACTAATGTTTCATCTTCACCCCACGGCGGCACTATCTATGTGCAAATCTTACGATACGCAGGATATGGGTCATACCAGTTAGAACACTGGACATGGACCACATCCACTGGTGGCGGAGGATCTACCCAGAATGATTTAGGCACTGGTGGTGATTTACCAAATAGTATATCCAGTTCAAATATACCTAATCTGGCTTTCTCAGGAACCACTACAGTCTCCGGCCAGTTTTCTCCCGGGCTAGATGATTATGATTTCTTTACAGTAAACTTAGCAGCATATGAAGGCTTGGCCGTAAGCTTAACTTTTGACCCTGCTGATGATTTAGACCTGGGACTTTGGGATTCACCGCAACACCACACAGTCGTTACTTCATATACCACAGCTAACCCAGAATATGTAACTACAAATGGGTCATTTGGAACCATTGCTCAAACAGTGTATGTTGAGATATGTACTCATAGTCACGGAAGCCCGTTGAATAATAACAATTATACCGTAACATTATGGAAATTTAGTACTTCTACTGGCGGAGGTCCTGCAACTCAATCTGATTTTGGTTACACTAATTACGATCTGCCTAATAACCAATCTGCACTATTGAATGACCCCTACTGGCCTGTAGGATTTAATGGCCAAGCACCAACTTCTACGGGTAATGCTTATGCTCAACTAGAGCCCAATGATGATGAAGATTGGTTATATGTAACTCTGAACTCTAATGAAGCGATAGCATTCGAGGTATCTTACAGCCCAACCTCTACTCACAACGGTTCAACATATGTAAACGATGTAATGTTAACACTTTATGATGCAAATATGAACTATGTTGACTCTTCTCTGGGCAACAATCCGGAACTTGTAACGATGAATAATTCTGCTGCCGGTCCCGGAAATCATGGAGGTACAGTATACGTTCAAATAACGCGATTTAGCGGTTATGTTGATTATGCAATTCAGTTATGGACATGGTCTGTTTCATCGAGCGGAACCAGCAATCAGAGTGACCTTGGAAACCCTAACTATGACCTGCCAGATACCCAAACAGCGCTGCTTTCCGACCCGTTTTGGCCATCGATATTAATCGGCAACGCACCGTATTATTCAGGCCTTAACACTGCTGAATTGGACCAGTATGGAGATAATGAGGACTGGATGTTATTTGCACTGAGTTCAAGCGAAGGTTTTGCGTTGGAAATAAGTTACAGTTCATTTTCGTTCGTCAATTCATCAATAATTACGAATGACTTCAGTATAGAAATATATGATGTCAACTTTAATCCAATAGATTTCTCGTCTGGGAATAATCCTGATTATGTGACTACAAACAACTCTGCGACTGGACCTAGTAGCCATGGTGGAATTATCTTTGTCCAGATAGTGCGTAATTCTGGTTTTGGCGTTTATGATTTAGAATATTGGACATGGAGCACTTCCTCTACTGGCGGGGGTAATGGCAGCAATGGTGCTGCGATCCCATCACAATGCGTTGGCAACAGTGCTGTCCCAGATATTCTTGAGCCTAATGATGATGCGATAACTGCGACGTTAGCATCTACCCTCCCAATTTATTGTACGGGACTATCAGTAGATATTGATGCTGCAGGAAATGCCAATGAAGATTATTACGAAATTGATATGATTAGTGGCGTAACTTACTATTTCAATTTGACATTTACAGATGCCAACGGCGATATTGACGCAAGATTAGAAGATTCATCTGGAAGTAGTTTAACATTCAATGGATTCAGTTCTATGAGTTCATCTTCGGATAATGAAGCAGGTGAGTATACTGCAGGTAGTAATTTCACCGCCTATTTTGTTGTCTATCACTACTCAAGTTTCAGTTCAGGTGCCACTGCCAATTCCTATGACATGGAAATATCGACCGATAATCCAGGAGGAGGGCAGTCATTTTCTAGCATCGAAGTGACAATGAATAACTTAACCAGTTTTAGTATTGAAATGAGTGGTTTAGTTGTTGGAGATAATTATCAATACGACTATTACACTGAGGTTGATTATTTGAGCAATAGTACATCGATAGCTAGCCCGGTAATGGGACCATACAGTTTCACTGCTACCGCAACTAGCGAGGTAATCAATTTGACATCGAGCGGTGGAGATATTGAAGGCCTTTATTTCGTTGAAGCCAAATTATATGATGCAGTAGGTATTGAATTAGATGAGGATGGAGATGAGATATACAAGGAGGTTCTTGTTGTTGAAACTACATCTTCAACTACCGGCGAGATTTTTGCAACAAATTTGTCAATAGGTACCCAGTACACGATTAATTGGATTACAGTAAATTTTGTAACTTTTGAAAATCTAGTAATAAATAGTTCTATGGCTGTTGAAGATGCAATAAATGCTTCAAAGATTGACGAAGGGTTTGACAACTACACTTCAACCGCAACCTCAGAAACTTGGCAAGTCTCATGGAATAGCCCCACATCAATGGATGAATACGCATTCTTCGCAATCATATATGCTAAAGATGCCGTCATAGACTATGAGGATAATGATGGCGCAATTGGCATCCATAGTACTTTATTCGTCCCTCAATTACCGTCAGCTGTAATTACCAACTATTCTTTCAGCGTGACTGCAGCCAACAATGATTTCACCTCAGAAGGACTTGACTTAGTTGTTGGTCAGACGTACTATCAACAGTTTAGAGTTGAAGACCCCGGTGGCGCTGATATCGATTATTCAACTGTAAACTCCTACACAGCTACTTCGCAAAATACTTCCTTTGGTACGTTCTATTACACAACACCATCTTCATCTGGACAATATTGTTTATACTCAGAACTATATGATGTAAATATGATACAATTAGTTGGAGATTATGTCTGTCTACAATATGTCTTTGACGATGATAATGATGGTGTAGCCAACGAATATGACTTATGCCCAAATACCCAAATTTCGAGCATGGTTGATAACAATGGCTGTGCACTAGAGCAGAAGGATTCTGACAGTGACGGCTACAATGATTCTGTAGATGATTTCCCCTATGATGACACACAATGGCTAGATACTGATGGCGATGGATTTGGTGACAACCCTGCAGGTAATAATCCTGACTCGTTCCCTACCGACAATACACAATGGAGTGATATTGATGGAGACGGTTATGGCGATAATGCCGCAGGTAATTCACCTGATCAGTTCCCATACGATCCAACTCAGTGGCATGATTCAGACGGTGATGGTTATGGTGATAATGCAAGCGGAAACAATCCTGATATTTGGCCAACTGACTCAACTCAATGGACCGACTCAGATGGTGATGGCTATGGCGATAATCCAGCCGGAACTGCTGGAGATGCATTCCCATTTGATTCAACGCAATGGGCGGATACCGACGGTGATGGATTTGGAGATAATCCACTACCGGCAAATAATCCAGACGCATTCCCTAATGATGGAACTCAGTGGGAGGACGCAGACGGTGATGGCTATGGTGATAACCAAGGTGGCTCTAATGCTGATAGATTTGTTAATGATCCGACACAGTGGTTTGATTCAGATAATGATGGATATGGCGATAATCCAGCACCAGCAAATAACCCAGATGCATTCCCTAATGACGGCACTCAATGGTTAGATACTGACCAAGATGGTTACGGAGATAACCAAAATGGCAACAATCCAGATAAATTCCCCAACGACAATACTCAATGGCAGGATTCAGATTATGATGGCCTAGGTGACAATGCTAATGGCAATAATCCTGACTTATGCCCAGGCACACCATTTGGCGAAACGGTTGATGCTAACGGATGCTCAACATCTCAGACTGATGAAGACCAAGATATGATTCCAGACAATCAAGACGCATGCCCAAGTACACCTGCAGGAGAATTTGTTGACTCCAATGGTTGTTCAGCGACTCAACTTGATGATGATAATGATGGAGTGGTTAACCAGTACGACTTGTGTCCTGCAACACCACTTGGTAGTGCAATTGATTCAGCAGGTTGCTCTGCTAGTCAACTTGATACAGATGATGACGGCATTAATGATGAATTAGACCAATGCCCCTCAACTTCACCCAACGTTCCAATCAATGGATTTGGCTGTGCAGCTGACCAAAGAGATACTGACATGGATGGGTTAAATGATAATGTTGATTCTTGTCCAAACACTCCAACCAGTGAAATAGCCAACAATAACGGTTGTTCACCATCGCAAACCGACACTGACTTAGATGGTGTATTTGACAACCAAGATTTGTGCGCTAATACAATATTAACTGACTTAGATGGTGATGGTGATTTTGATGTTGATGCAGCCGGATGCTCACCGATACAGTATGATGATGATAATGACATGATTGACAATACTATTGACATATGTCCAGCAACACCAAATGGAGAACAACCAAACTCAGTGGGTTGTTCAGATTCACAACTAGATGAAGATATGGATTCAATCTGGAATTCTGACGACTTATGTTTTGATACACCTGCTGGGGAGTCTGTTGATCAAAATGGTTGTTCTGAGTTCCAAAAGGATGATGATCAAGATGGTTATGTAAATGCTGAAGACGATTGTATTAATACGCCACTAAATAATATTACAGATAACAACGGCTGTAGTCTAATTCAATTGGATTCAGATGGAGACGGCGTTAACGATTATTTCGATGCATTCCCATTTGACAGGAATGAATCTGTTGACACTGATGGTGATGGAATTTCGGACAGATTAGATGCCTACCCTCTAGATGAAACAAGGTCTGAGGCTGAAGCTGAAGAAAGCGGTGGAGGATTCATGTACATCGTAATAGCAATACTGATAATTGGTGTTATCGGGGCTCTTCTAGTAGTAAGAAACAAACCAGAAGGTGGCTATCAATCTCAATTCACACAAGTAGCAGAAACCGATGATGTAACTGAAAATAATATGGCTCAAACAGATTATCAATCCAAGGATGTACCACAAATTAGCCAACAGCAAAACCAAACATGGGAAGAGAATGGAGTGCATTGGTCGATTGATGAAAATGGCCAACTATCATACTTTGATGATGGGACACAATCCTGGCAATTATTCCAGCAGTAGTGATTCCCAAATCAAATCCTGGGTGATATTTTGAGTATTAGGTCAAAAATTATCGCCACAATGATTCGACCTAACAAATTGCTGTATAATTTGTTTAGACCATCGGCCAAATTTGTCAGATATTATGTCCATCCGCAATCATGGATTGGTGGTCTAATATTCTCCTCTTTTGGAATCAAGGTAAAACGGGATAATTTTTCAGGGATCCCAGGAGCTATTTTTACCCCAAGCAAGAATGTCAATACAAAATCCATAATTGTTTACTTACATGGAGGAGGTTATTGTTTTGGATCATCCCTTACAACCCATAAGGTAGGACTAACTAGATTAGCCAAACAAACCAGATTAGTTTGTTATTCAGTCGATTACCGATTGGCTCCCGAACACCAATACCCTGCAGCTTTAGATGATGCGCTGATTGCTTGGAATCACATTGTAAGTCAGAACCCTAATTGCAATATTATCTTAGCAGGAGATTCAGCAGGTGGAGGTTTGAGTCTGGCTTTAATGATGTACTTGAGAGATAATAACAAGCGTTTACCTGACGGTTTAGTGCTATTTTCACCGTGGACTGACCTGACTTGTAGTGGCGAGACTTACCAAACAAAAGCCAAGTATGACCCAATGTTTACCACTAACATGCCAAAAGATTCTGCCAATAACTATGTTCCTGAGGGTGTGAAAAAAACTGACCCTTACATATCGCCTTTGTACGGTAGTTTTACCAATCTACCAAGGACTTTAATCCTAGTTGGTGAGAACGAAATATTACTTGACGATAGTAGACTATTTGCTCAAAAAGCGAAAGAATCTGGTGTTGATATTGAAATCGATATATGGCCAAATATGTTCCATGACTGGTGGTTATTTGGTTCTTTTATACCTGAAACTATACAGGTATTAGACAAAGCGGCCAATTGGATTGATAATGATTAGCTAATTTATTTCAGTCTAATCAAATAACGCCTTGGGCAGTCATTGCTTCAGCAACTTTGAGAAAACCAGCAACATTGGCACCAAAGACATAGTCGCCCTCTCTACCATATTGTTTTGCTGTTTCAGATGCATTCTTGTGAATATTAACCATAATTGCTTCAAGTTTTTCATCAACCTCTTGGCGTGTCCAAGATAATCTAAGAGAGTTTTGTGACATTTCCAACCCTGAAGTTGCAACTCCTCCGGCATTTGATGCTTTACCTGGTGCAAAGAGAACACCATTCTTTTGGAAAACTTCAACAGCCTCAGGTGTGCATGGCATATTTGCCCCTTCACCGACTGCAATAACGCTGTTATCGACTAACATTTGTGCTTCTGAACCGTTCAATTCATTTTGAGTTGCACAAGGCAAGGCTACGTCTACATTTACCCCCCACAAACCGTTTGGAGTTGGTTCAGGAGCAGATGCTGTGAATGTTACGCCATCGTGAGCATCAGCATATTCTGAGATTCTGCCACGGCGATTATTTTTCAAATCCATGATATATGCTAATTTCTCACGGTCTATTCCAGACGGGTCGTGTATCCAACCACTTGAGTCTGACATTGTTACCGGTATACCGCCAAGATCCAGCACCTTTTCACAAGCAAATTGTGCGACGTTTCCAGAACCTGAAATCGACACAGTAGCGCCTTCGAATGATTTTCCCTTGGTGGCTAACATTTCTCTAGCAAAGTAAACCAAACCGTATCCAGTTGCTTCAGGACGGATTAAAGAACCGCCGTATGACCTACCTTTGCCAGTTAGAACACCGGCTTGGAAATCGTTGCGTAATTTTTTGTACATACCAAACATGTAGCCAATCTCACGGCCGCCAACTCCTATATCACCAGCTGGAACATCGCAATCATGACCTATGTGTCGCCATAGTTCCATCATAAATGACTGACAAAAACGCATTACTTCAGCATCAGATTTACCCTTTGGGTTAAAATCTGCTCCACCTTTACCGCCACCCATCGGAAGTCCGGTAAGTGAATTCTTGAAAATTTGCTCAAAAGCAAGGAATTTCAAAATTGATGCATTAACGCTGGGGTGAAAACGTAGACCACCCTTGTACGGACCAATAGCCCCGTTAAATTGGATTCTAAAACCTCTGTTAACCTGAATTGTTCCCGAATCATCAACCCAAGGGACGCGGAATTGAATTAGTCGTTCTGGCTCAACTACACGCTCAGCAATTGAAGTGTATTCAGGGTGAGCCTCAAGCACAGGCTCTAGTGATTCCAGAACTTCTAACACTGCTTGGTGGAATTCTGGTTGGTCTGGGTCTCGGGCAATTACTTTTTGATAGATAGATTCGATAACGCTCATTACTACACCTAATCACTTTGTGATGGCCGTCCCAATTTTTCCCCCCTTCTAATAGTTGCCCCGTTATGCAAGGGTTAGGGCTTTGTTTTCAATTGAATGGACATACCGTATTGAAGCGATTTAACCGCTCGATACGTCTAATACCGTTTGTATCAACATCTGCCATTTGGCGTATTGCTTCCTCAATCATACCGTGTTGGTCAGGTTGAAGGCCGATCAAATTTCTCAATACTTCAAGCATCGACCATTCGTCTTCAGTAATTACTTCGTCATCAAGAGCAGCAATCAATGCACTTTGATATGTGGTTACATCACCCAAGTGGTGTCCAGAATAATCTTCTTCTAAATCATCAAATGGGTTTTTTTCTTCCCCTCGTACTATCGCCAAACACTCAGCTGTGCTGCTTGGCGATACACCCAGAGCATTTGCCAGAACGTGCAGAATACTAGCTTCATCATCTGT
>CEQW01066410.1_pt1 | contig 10343 bp, 8 predicted proteins | sample 530891 | NCBI WGS metagenome assembly CEQW01 (sample SAMEA2621066, study PRJEB7988) | marine metagenome | biome: marine biome (ENVO:00000447); feature: surface water layer (ENVO:00002042); material: "saline water (ENVO:00002010), including plankton (ENVO:xxxxxxxx)" | depth 5 m
TGGAGGATTGAAGTCGAAAGGTCATCCACTTGGTGCCACTGGAACTGGACAAGCAGTCGAAGTCTTCAAGCAATTGAGAGGTACTGTCGAGTCTGAACGCCAAGTTCGAGATGCACAAATAGGGATTACTCACAATGTCGGCGGTTCAGGAGCCACATGTGCAGTCCATGTCTTTGGGAGGGATAAAGAATGATGGAAACAGTTTGGAAAGGATATATTGTCCTTGATTCAGACGGCTCCCTTTTCATTCAATCTCCCTTCACTTTAAATGAAAAAATCGTATACGGACCAGATAGTGATTCGACGACCATGTCGATTGCTGGAATACAATATCTCCTTTCACAAGGTCATGAGATTAACTCAATTCACCTACCACCGTCTGTCGACGCAGAGGTGGTCTACATTTCCACCCGAGTTGATTCACCTGCTCGAAATGAAGAAATCAGCCAAAATGAAATTTTTTGGCAAATCATGGATGGTGATGAAGCAACTTTGTTGTTGACCAATCAGCAACAAGAGCAATTTGATTTCTCTGCATCCTCGAGTACCGTTGAAATAGACGAGGACTTGTATCTAGAAATTCAAAAAGCATGGGCTGCAGAATGCTCAGAACTCCATGTGTCGCAAGGAGCGTATGTGTCGCTGGCACAATATAACGAAGCAATATCGGCGCGTCTGTCCCTCTCGTCTCAAAGACATCAAGGTGAAACGATCTGGCCACCTCGACAAATGGATTTCAACGGTATTCGTATGGCGAAAGAGAGAGAAACGCTCAGTGGTTCAGCCTTGGTTGAATCTTGGACGAAACTAAGCGCTGCTGGAGCTCCATCAGAATTCTCCCTTCGTGCACCGATTCTAGGAGGCATCCAAACTGTTCTTGTCCGATTTGAAGAAGGCCCTCGGGGTGTTTTCTTGATTTGTGACGATGAAAATTACACGCCAAAAATTGGTGATTCCATCGGTTTCACAGTAAGGCGAATCTATGCCCAAGAAGGATTCATTCGATACGGAATGAAAGCAATACCAATTCGTGATTGAACTTTTTGAAACCAATATATATCTCCAAAGCCTTGATAGAAAGCAAATGATGTGGGAGTAACATGGCGGGTTTTGGAAACTTACGAAAGGGTCGACGCGAGGCAGTTGAGAACCTCGGTTACACTGAGGGAGGTGACTGTCCTCGGTGCGGTGGAGATGCTCAACCTTCCACTATGAACGGATACTTGAGTTGTGTTTCATGCCAGCATGAGTGGCCAGACCCCGATTATGTCGAGGAAAACACTGCATCTGCCGTACCCACATACCATCAAGACCGAGAAAAAATTGAGGAATTCAAAAAGGAAATTGAGAGCGGCAGTCTGGCCGGTGTGCTTGGTGTTGAAAAAAATCTATCCGAAGAACAAGAAGCCTCGCTAGCACGGCTTGAAAATAAATGGATGTCAGGAATGAAGGGCCATTTCAATACTGCAACTGAAGAGCGAAAGCCGCTCATGATTAGTTTTGATGAAGACGATAACATCGTATCTACTGAAGTGGCTGCGCTGACAATCGTATCGAATGGCTTTGATGGTGGAGAAGAAATTCGACTTGAATATCCTGGACATGGCACTGAATTCTACTGCTACAACATTTCGGATTCTCTCGGATGGCGACGCGGTGCATCTGCTGCAGACACTGCTCGCTCAATTGCCAATGTCATCAACAACAATTCCAATTTGGTCTATGCAAATGTCGAGGGAGCAAGAATCTCACTTGAATTACGAAATGAAAATTTGAAACCAGAATCGTTGGTTCTCTTTGTCGACGACCCAGGCGGTACGGACATCGTGGCAGAGAAAAACGGGATTGTGCTCGATGCACGTAATCTCCAAGACTTCGAAGATTACAGAAACATTGTCGAATTGGTACTTGAGGACGGCATAATATCTCCAAGTGAAGACCAGTTGCTTTGGTCCATGCGTCAACAACTTGGAATTGATGATGTTTACCATGTTCAAATGGTACTCGAGATGTACGGCGAAGAGACGTTGAAAGAATGTACTTCATGTGGAGAAATGGCCCAACTTTATCCAGAATATGCTGCATGGTATTGCCAAAGATGCGAGGAATGGTGTTAAAGTTATTTTTCCCAAATTATGCCATATGAGATAGGCTTCTATAGAATTTGAAAAATTATATTTAACTCGATAATCAAAAGTTTTCGATTATTTATACAGTCATGAGCGAGGTATCCTTCATAAGGTAGTTCGCAATGGGAAGGCTAGGCGAGTGCTATGGCAGAAGACGTATTGTATATTGGAATTGATTTGGGAACCTTCCGTTCGGTTATGGTTTCATCTGACAGTCATGAAGTTGAAGAATTGACTGTGATTGGTACACCAAAAGACCCAATCGCTCGAAATTTTCTCAAGAGAGATGTCTTGTTCGGAGAAGAGGCTCTCAAAAACAGACTCGCACTCAACCTTTTCCGACCGTTGGAACTCGGTGTAATCAAAGATACTCAAGAAGATCGAGAGTTTATCGCCCACTTCATTACTCACCTCATTGGCCTTTCCGACCCTGAAGACTACGACCGTGTAGTTGCTGTCATTGGTGCTCCTGCTGAAGCAAGCTATGTTGACAAAACCGCAATCTTCGATGCCGCTGCTGGTTCAGTGAATGCTGCTATGATTATTTCAGAACCTTTCGCTGTTGCCTATGCACTGGATATGATTGAACACACACTGGTTATCGATATCGGTGCAGGAACTGCTGACCTTTGCCGTGTATACGGAACAATCCCTGGACCGGGTGACCAAATGCACACAGGACATGCCGGAGACTTCGTTGACCGAAAGATCATCGAAGAAGTACAATCCAAGTACAGTGGTGCTCAAATCACGAAAGACATGGCACGCCGATGGAAGGAACAGTACTCCTTTGTAGGAACTGCATCTCCTGATGAGCCGATTATGGTCGACTTCTCTATCGAAGGTAAAGCAATGAATCTTGACATCACTGATTGTATTCAGCGTGCATGCGAATCAATTGTGGACCCAATTGTTGAGAATGTGAAAGAATTGATTGCTGGTTCAAATCCTGAATACCACGACCAATTCCGCCGAAACATGGTTCTTGCTGGTGGCGGTTCAGGAATCAAAGGCCTTGGTGCAATGATTGAACGCAAACTTTCAGACATGGGAGATGTAAATGTTCACGTCGTCGATGACCCAGTTCGCTTGGGTGCTATGGGCGGCCTTCGATTGGCTATGGAAGTTCCTGAAGAGATGTGGAAGAACCTCACCCTTGCTTCCCGCTGAGCACAAATACGGTGCAAACCTACGCTTGGATAAGTTGATTATCCGTCCTCATAGGCAGGATACATGGCTAGTAAAGTGTTTATCAAGTTTGTATCTGAACCAAAGAATGACCCGATGAAGTCGATAGTTGGCATCGCATGTGCAGTACAAGCGATAAAAGACGGGCACGAACTAAGTGTATTCTTTGCTGCTGCTGGCACCCGACTTCTGGACCCGAACTATCTGCGAGAGTTGGATCAGGAAATGGGAGAAGATTCAACCATGATAACTGACTTCCTCAAAACCATCGGCGCTGAATCAAAAGCGGTATACTGCTCTTTTGCTTCAGTCAAAGCTGTCTTAGGACACAGCGAAGGTGATGAAGCACTCATTTTTGCCGATAAGGACATTCACTGGAGTGGACCACCAGGAGTAATTGCTCTTGCAACTTCATCCGAAGTTCAACTCACCTATTGATGGGTTAAGTATGAATGAATTGCCAAAGGTGAAAAGAAAACCTGCATAACTTCATATTAGAATTTTTTAGAGTTGGAAGTATGGACGATTCAGATACACTGCAAGTGAACAATCCTCCGCAACAAATTTTAATCGGCAATTCAGCTGAAAATGATATTTTCGATGCTGTTGTTCAAACCAATCCCGGCATGGAGCAAAATGCGTGGGGCAACGCTCCAATCGAGGAGAAGTCCCGTCCACAGTGGGTTTGGTTTGTGGTTGGGTTGATTCTTTTTCCAATCGTTGTTGGCATCATCAGTGCTTCTCTAGCATTCATGTCTGAACTACAGACCGAAAATTATTCCAGTGAAGTACAAAGAATGGAGGATATTCAACTGGGAGGAGAAACATTTTCGCTTCATGAGTTTTCAATGCCCTCTAATTTCAAGAACCACTACGGTACACACGAATATTGGGACTTAAATGTAGAAAGTGTCACCAACTATGAGAACTGGTATGCAGGAATTCATGGTGACATGGATGAGGGCGATGGCGATTTTGGTTTCGGGACCGAAGTCGATAATAGTGGTTCTATATGGACGAAAACCAATGCCTATGGTGGTGAAGGAAATTTAACTGTATACTTGCAAGTTGAAGGAAACACAATTCGAGTTGCAAGCCCTCAAAACCTCAATGCTCCTAATCATGTAAATTACTATCATTACGATGACCCCTCGATTTTTACCCTTGAATCGGCATCAATTCTCTTATGGCCAGTATCCGTCATTGCAGGCGTAGTTTGGGGTTTTGCAACCAACAGGAGAGCGTTCTCTTACGGCGTTATGATTTGGGGATCAGTCGTTCTTTTTGTGACTGCACTGATTCTTGCAATCATGATTCTCTTGTAATCGAACTAGATGAGTTGGGTTTCTAGATTCAACAATGCATAGAAAATCAATTCTTCAACGCATATCAGATGCTTCTACAATCGAGAATCAAATTTCGGAAGAGCTCCTGCGCGAGAATGCAACGGCACCAAGCAGAGAAACAATTCCAAGAATCATGGAAAATCCAGGGGTTGAATTGCTCGAACTCGGGGTGTTCTCCATGTTCACGGTGACGATTGTCGTTGCAGTATTGCTTCCATCGCTCCAGGTAATGACTGCATCAACCGATTCATCAACGTCCTCGGAAAGTGAAATCATGGCTCCAGCAACAACTTTTCCAACTGCAGGTCCTACCGTGACTTCATTGACAGTAAGTGTAACCGGGTCATTATCAATATCTTCGCAAACCGCAATGACATAGTAATTTCCTGATGGAATCGTGATTACTGGCGTGATTCCAGTTCCGGCTCCGGGGTAAGAAGAGGTCCCAACAACGAGTGCTGTGATGACTGCCTCTCCGGTAATTTCTACTGGAATACCGTCAGCTTCAAGGGTATAATGCACAGAGCAAACAGGTAACTGGTTCACCGGGACATCGTTGACATCAAACGGATTGGTTCCGCGAAGAATTTCATTTTGGTCGGTAAATCCATCGTTGTCGTCGTCTTCATCAAGAGCATCACAGACTGCATCGGCATCAAAGTCTGAAGGAATCGATGTCGGGTTTTCAAAGTCAGAACCACATGCAATTTCAACACTGTCGTCCCAACCATCAAGATCCTTGTCCGAACATCCATTGGACTGCACGACACTACCAACAGGTGTAGCAGGGCACTCATCGTTCTTGTCGTAGACGCCGTCCGAGTCTTCGTCGGCCACCGAATTTTGCGTCCAACACAATGTAGAGGCCTGTGCTCCAGTTCCGTTCAAACTTACGAGTTCATCACCGGCGGCATAAAGGTCAACTGCGAAACAAGCGTTGGATGAATCAGATAATGCATTGAATTCAAGGATGATTTGTTCAACCGAATCCGAACCTTCTACCCAAGTTTCATCCCCAGAATCCATCAGAATCTCAGCACCAGGAGTTGATTCATCGTACACATTCCATACGATGGAATAACTTTGGCCAGCATCGAGTTTTGTCATTGAAACAAGCACGAGTGCCCACCCATCAGGTTTGACCAACGTACTTGCAGTGAGGGTCGCATCATCTTGATTCGCCAAATTCGGCAAAACTGTGATTGTACCACTGGTATGAGATGCCATAACCAACGAATCAAATTGGCGTGTCAGGGTGCATTCCACATAGTATTCACCTTCAACTGGTGGTGAAAAGATTGAATTTGGTGTGTTAATTTGTTCAGGTCTATGGTTCCAAATTGCAGTTTTCGTATCAAGAACAGTTTGCGTGTCTGCATCTACAAATTTACACTCTTCGTGGTAAAATTGTATGAACTCATTTCGATGGTCAAGTTCCCAAATCATATCGACAACCAAATTCATATTTGGTAACAACTCAAACGATGGATATTTCATGGTTGAGCTAACTATGTCTCCACCTACAGTGAAATATGAACTCACTTCTCGTGAATGATCCAATTCCACTCCCTGTATTCGGAGCAGAGATTTGAAAGCCATTGAGGCATTCTCAAGAGACCAAAAGACTTCATTGGCAATTTCTCCACAGCATTCCGGGACAACTATGCTAACGATTTCGGTATGTGAAGAAGAAGTCGGAGTGAAATCAACTGAACCCGACATGATGTTGTTGGTCATGTTCTGTGAGGAAAACGAAGGTGTCCCTGAGCAGAAGGTTGAGAACATTTGATTTTCATACTTGGTCGCAAGCTTGCACAAATTGTATTCAAAGGTGTAGACTGTGCCAGGATACATATCCTCCGTAGATACGCTCAGTTCGATGACAGAATCATGTGGGTAGAAAGTCGCATCGGCTAGAACACTGTGCTCTTCTTGTCCAGTGTAATTAGCATCAATAACGACAAGGGTAGGCCCTGTTTGGGTTCCAAGTATTTTGTTGTCGACAACTCGCAGAAGAGAACACTGCGAATAGAAGTCACCTGGCGTTGGAGGTTGCAGGTCAATATTGGATTGTGGATGGCCATTGTGGCTCCAACTTCGCGTTTGGGTGTCGACGATGTCGCCAGTCGAGTTGACCAATTCACAAGTGATTTCGTAGGTGAGAGTGAATGCGTTGTCGGTATCCAATGTCCAACGGCTTCGAGATTCACTCGACATACCAATCAAAATAGCGTTACGGTCGTAAGAGACCTGGTCGCTCAAAAGTTCTCCACCCAGCACAAAAGTATTCGATAAATCGCTGGCAAGCGTAACGTTGTAGGCTTGTAGATTGATATCAAAGGTGAGTGATTCGTTGTGAAGTGAATCAACACTCAACATACCATCGTTGCCGTATGAAGACATGTCATCTCCACAGCAACCGGGGAATGTAATCGTAATTTGCTCAGTGTGCGTTGATGCAACTGGAGTGAAGTACATTTGCCCAGATACATGAACAACACCCGATTCATCGGTGTTTGGAGTGAGAGGGTCATCAGAAACACCGTATTTGGTATCTGAGCCGCAATGGTACGTGTAAGCATGTATATCATAATCGTAGATTGAGTAAACATCGCACATGTTGTAGTTGAGTTCATATTCAGTACCAATAAACAAGTCGGAAATGACCACAGTGAGAGTAAGCGATTGGTTGTGAACATAGAAATCTAAATCTGTGGTTGCTGAAAATGCTTCCATTCCAGTATAGTTGGCTTCCAAAATTTCGAATGATGGTCCTGTTTGGGTTGCAATCACTTGCTGGTCTGCATCTCGGGTAAGACTGCAATGCGATTGATAGCTTCCTGGCACGGTTGCTTCTAATGAAAAGTAGGGGTCAATAATGGCCTCATAGTCACCCCAAGTCGAAGATTCATTTTGAGTAAGCGCACCGTTTGCATCCATGAATGAACATGTTGTTGTGAAACTGAGCACCTCGAAATTCTTGAATTCGAGATTCCAGAATGCGTGTATGTTGTAATCCATTCCGACAAGTACGTCTTCATTTGATACATCCAATTGACTGCTAACGACTCCTCCGCCAAGAACAAACATATTGCTGAATCCAGATGAGATTGTGATGTCTTGTGAGGTGATGTTGACATTGAACATCATTGTACCGTTGTCGATACCCACTGAAGTTGGGTCCGATTCATTCATGCAACATCCAGGGTCAGGAACCGAAATTGTTGTCAGGGTAAACAAATTGCCAGAACCGATATCGATTGAATCGGTTACTTCATCGTACAAGTGCGTACATTCAAGGTCCATTTCTTCTGTGTCTTCGTTCCAAACCTCAGTCACCTTACAGAGAATGTATTCGAGAGAATATTCAGTTCCAGTATCAAGATTGAGTGATGTTACTGAAAGTGTCATGTTCTCTCCCCTATCGTAGTAATCACTGAGTACATTGACGTTTACAGTCTCGAGACCTGTTGAACGAGAGGAAACCGCTTGAACAGAACCTTGTTGAACGAATCCGACGAAAACCGAAGTGAGCAAGAGCAATACAAGGACAAAACTTTGTTGGCGAACGACATTCAATTTTAGGCGTGACATAGTCTTGGGATTCAATGACGAATAATAAATATTCCACCTACGACCATGGCCGCTCCAACGGTGTTAAATCGTGAATTGCGTCATCTATTTCTTTGCGAACAAGTTCGACTTCTTCTTTTCCAAGGTCCAATTCGAGCCTACGAACGAGTTTTCGACAACGGGAGGTGTTCTTACCCGACATCGATTGAACTGCCAATAAAAAACGATTTGCACGGCGTTGTTGTACCGGATTGGGTTTAGCATCCGACTCAATATATTCACCAAGCATCTCAAGGACTCGTATTTGATTTGGATGAATAAATCGAGCAGTCGTAATTTGTTCCCTCATGCCATCGTGAAGAGCCTTGTGAAGCCCTTCTTCCATGTCTGCAAAACCCTCGGGAAAAGCGTGTTTGACCAGTTTTGGTGTGAGTTCATGTCCCACCAGCCGAGAACGCATATCTTTCATCATCACGTTCATGCCAAACATATTGAGAAGAACAAACATGGGTAGGGAGAGCAGTTCCACATAGGCACGTAGAGCAACACGCCCGAGAAGTCGAACCCACATTCTTCTCAAAATCATTTTGAAAACTGTTGCACTCGCAACAATTCGAACCTTCTTCAAGGCTTTTCGTATGAGCATGCCAACTTTACCAATTTTTGCTAAAGGATCGATTCCAAACATTGTACCGTGGAATCCAGGTGCTCCAAGTGCAGCATGTATGAGCCAATGCGAGATGGAATTCTCGAGTTCAACTTCTTCAAGTTCTTCTTGGGGGATGTCTAAAATTTTAGCCATTCGAGCGGCGGTGCTCAAGGAATCACGATACAGGAACAGCAATTCAAGAGCCGTCGTGATACAACTGGTGATGGTCATAATCAAAACAAAACCAAACGATGTAAGGCCTTCAGCGCCCTCCCAATCGCGAAGGAAAAGAGCAACAGCAACAACGCACAATCCAGATATCAATCCCGATAAACCAGCTCGAAGTACGGCAAGTCTACCTATTTTGTCAAGGCGCTTATCCGCTTCGAGACGATCAGGAATGTGGACTTCTGGAGTGTTGACAATCGTGTTCAAAAATCGACCTATGGCCCAGTGTTGAACTCTGTCTTTAACGCCCAATGAACCCACCTAGTAGGTATAGAATCCTTGACCGGACTTGCGTCCAAGTTTTCCTTGCTCGACCATTTCAATGAGCAAAGGCGCAGGTGCATATTTGTCATCACCCATGCCATCATGCAGGACGTTCATAATGTGAAGAACGGTATCCAAACCGATGAGGTCCGAAAGTGCTAGCGGGCCAATCGGGTGATTCATCCCCAGTTTCATTATTCCGTCTATGGCCTCTGGTTCGGCGACGCCTTCCTGTAGTGTCAATATCGCTTCGTTGAGCATGGGGCAAAGAATTCTGTTGGAAACAAAGCCTGGTGAATCGTTGCATGAAAGTGCAATTTTACCCATTTTGTCCGATGCATCAATCACCGCAGCATTTGTCTCTTGACTGGTGGACTTTCCGTTAATAATCTCAACCAATTTCATGATGGGAACAGGATTCATGAAATGCATTCCAATTACCTTTTCTGGACGATTTGTTGCTTCAGCAATGGTTGAAATGGAAATTGAGGATGTGTTTGAGGCTAGAATTGTTTCTGGTTTACACAATTCGTCCAATTCCTTGAAAATTTGAATTTTCAAGTCAAGGATTTCTGGAACGGCTTCGATAACCAAATCACAATCTGCACAATCTGCACGGTCAACGGAAAGTGAAATTCGTGCTCTTGAAGCATCAGCATCAATTTGAGTCATTCGTTCTTTTGAGACCAATTTTGCAAGAGATTTTTCAATCGAGGCAATACCCCTGTCAACAAATTCTTGCTTGATATCAATCATTGTCACGCTGTAACCTGCACAAGCAGCTACTTGCGTGATTCCGTTCCCCATTTGACCTGCGCCAAGCACTGCAATTTTCTCGATATTCATCATCTCACCGAATCTCCGAAGTCGATTCATCTCATGAACATGACGAGTGTTTCTTTCGAATCTTTGTTCTGTTTGATAATGTAAAATCAAATATTCCAAATCAACATGTTATTTTGTCGG
>CEQW01031993.1_pt1 | contig 10249 bp, 8 predicted proteins | sample 530891 | NCBI WGS metagenome assembly CEQW01 (sample SAMEA2621066, study PRJEB7988) | marine metagenome | biome: marine biome (ENVO:00000447); feature: surface water layer (ENVO:00002042); material: "saline water (ENVO:00002010), including plankton (ENVO:xxxxxxxx)" | depth 5 m
CCATTGTCGGTCGTCGGGCTGTCGGGCCCATGCCATCTTCTCTTCTGCCATGCACACTTAGTGTAGCGTGAGGCACTTAAAACCGACGCCTGCGATTTTTGGCGTTTTTCAACGATTTTCTAATACTGAAATGACATTTTCTCGCCAATCAGCACCATCATTTCGGTTAGCTAATGGGCTTGCAGGACTTGGATGCCAGCAGGAAGTAATAGCAATACTGCGTCCACTTTTGGTCACACCATCGCCAGATTTACCTGCATTAAATGCTAATCTCGCTCGTTTCTCTGCATATTTTCCGACCCCAATAATACGAGTTATCCCCATAATGTCTACAACTTGTTTCAAATGGTCATCACAGGCTTCAAGGATTGGCTTCATTACTGCACTTGGTAAATTATCGGGAGTTAGATTTTTACCTGTTTCACCAAGTAAAAGTAAGGGGCAGTGATTAACCACAAATATGTTTGAAAAAACCGCTTTACCATCGCCAAAGTGGTTGAACATCAACGACCATAAACGTTGACCTGACACTTCCTGTCGTTCAAGTTCTAAACCGATAATTGGACGTTTGGGGTGAGCATTTGCCGGCGAGGATAATTGATGTGGTTCAATTTCTAACTTATCTCTAGCCATTTGCGTTGAACCAAACGGCACGCCACTTTGAGCCATACCCCATGGTCCAGGATTCATCCCTAGCAGCAATGTGGTAGCGCCTAGTCCACCCCATTTAGTGAGGTATTGTTGATGGTGTGGCCATGCATAATCTAGTGGGTTAGTGGCATGACATACTGGTGTTTTTCGTTCAATCCTAGCAATTGATTTGTCGCAAATACTGGACAGTTGTTGCGCTGCCTCGATTAGTTTGTCAACCGTATCCACAATACTTGTACCGGTAGATGATACATGATACTTCCGAGAGTCTAGCCCTTTACTTTGTGAAGTAAACCTTGAACTCGTCTTGCCAATCCACACCTGCTGTCTCAAACCATGCCTTAGAGTTGTCAAATGATTTTTCTGAGCCTTTACGCTTTAGTTTAGCCCGCTGACTAATTAATTTCCACGCAGTTTTACTACCTATCCCTGGTATTGCTGATAGTTGCTTTTCAGTGATATTATCGTGGTTAAGACCAATTTCCATACCGGTAATAGATCTAGCGCCGTGACCGGTGACCAATATATCGGAAGATGATTCTAGTGGTATTAGGTATTCAGTGCCGATGAGAATTGGATAAGCCCCTATTTGCCGGCCAAAGGTGATTCCTGCTTTACCATGGCAACTTTGGTCCGTATGTTCAGAACCTAAATGTGCAGGTAATCTTGTTCGGCCACCATGCGATTCCCAACGAACCGAGCGTAATATTTGCCCTAGTGGGAATAATTGTTCTAGTAACGGTTTATCGATTTCATTGCGGACTTGTTGTTTGAAATCATTGAATTCTTGTTGTGGTATTTCTTGGAATCCTTCCCCTTCAACTTGCCTTATGTTGATTCTTCTAAGGAGTAACTTTTCGCTTCGTAACTCTTGTAATAAGGCGAAGTTTTTGTGATAAGTTTGTTTTGTTTCACCATTTAATCCGGCAATAAAATTTAGCCCTGGTAGTAACTTTGGTAAACCTCTTGAACCACGTTCTGCGCCATATTTATTGATTAGGCGAATGGCGGTTTTCAATTGATTAGGGTCACAATTTAGCCAATTTGCTTCGTGTACAGCAGTATCTGCTGATTCAAGACCAAACGACAATACAGCACCATCAGATAATGTTTCTACCAAAGTTTTGGTTATCGCTTCAGAAGGTTCTAGGTTTTCGGCAATAATTGAGGGATTTCCATTATCTGTATGGAGGATTTCTAACCGTTCATCATCACGCAGACCATGTAATAGTTTGGCTATTGGCTCTGGATTAGGAACTGGATACTCTAGTTCCTTTACTCCTTCAGCCATATAGGTGTAGGTGTCAGTCATGCCGCCTAATCTAACGTGTTTTACTCCAAGGTCATGAGCTAGTTTCACTTCCTGAATAATATCTTCAGGAGTACGCCAAACCGGCACACCCTTTTTCGGCTCGATACAGAATTTACAGCCTCGCTTGTATCGAACACAGCCTTGGTAGACTTCTACCTCATACGTCAGTGGTCCAGGATTGTTTTCCCCACCTAAGTCAGGGTGGAATCTAACCGCCTTGCTCTGCGCACCCAAGTGCGCCCATTTGGTCCACTGTTCTGCGTCTCTGCGCATGTGTTTCCAGGTGCCATTGTTGAGATAATTATCTAATGTAGCATCGGTATCTCGAACTGCTAAAAATAAATTTTTACGCAGTGGATTCCAACCTTGATGCCGCCATCCTCTGATTGCCCAGCCGCCAAGTATTGCCGGAATTTCACCTGGTAAAGCGCGAACAAGTTCTTTCATTTCTCGAACTGAAATGGGTGTGCCGCGAAGGTACTTTCCAGGAACTACTGCTCCGGCGATGCAAGCAAAACCATCCAAACTAGCCATCATTTCCTCTATACCAGATTGACCTTTTCCTCTAACAAGTTCTCGCCATTGATCGATAGTCATATACTCGTACTCAACCTTGTGCTGCTCTAATACTCCGCACAAATACCGTATATGGAATCCAACATAAGGCGGAACGCCAAAAGCCGCTGGCTCATCTTCGTAACCATCGAGAACTAACCATTTTGGTGATTGGTGCTCGACCATGGGCCATGCTTGAAGTTCAACACTTCAATCCTTCTTGCTACGATGTCTAGGCTTACGCTTTTTTGCGTCTTCTTCTTCCTCACGCATAGCGCGTAATTCCCTTGAAGTCTTACCGGAATTATTGCCACCTTTTTTGTCGCCGCCTTTCTTTTGAGATAAATCGACTCTTATTTTACGTCCAAGAACTTCGGTGCCATTCAATTGCTTGATAATTTCATCACCCTTGTCCATCTCTTTGACGGTGATAAAGGCAAATCCTTTCGGTCTGCCGCCATTATCGGTAATTATATTCACATCAACTACAGTTGCATGCTGCTTGAACAAATTCTTCAACGTATCATCGTCAGCCTTGAACGGTAGATTTCCAACATAAAACTTCAGTCCAGCAGGTTCTTTGCGCTTTTCTCGCTTACCCTTCTTGTTGTCACTATCTGCATCTCTAACTCCAATGCGGCGTCCGTTAATTCTGTGGCCATCCAATTCTTTTGCGGCCGCATCAGCAGTAGCTTTGTCGCCGAAGGTGACAAATCCGAAGCCTCGGTTAGCACCGCCATCATCAGTTGGTACGAAACAATCACTCATTTCACCAAATTTAGAGAATAGATCACGTAATTCATCTGTGCCAATTTCACGAGGTAGGCCGCCGACAAATAATTTACAACCAGGCTTTGCCTTCTCACGTCGACCTCCACCACCAGATTGTTGTCCTTCGAAGCGGAAGTACTCTCGGTCTCGACCATCTTCACGGAAATCTTCTGCTATGAACGTCGCTCTGCCAGATGGTCCTTTAGCGAACAAAGACTCTGCCTCACTACCCCATCTTTTACCTGAATTGTTTAGTGCGCTAGCACCTTGGTCTAATTGTGCAAAGCCAGCGGCAAAATTATCAGCCAATGCTCGGAAAGAACGGTAATTACAACTTTGACAATTGACATTCCAATCGCCTTGAAGGTCAGCAACCAATGTATCACCACATGATGGACAAATAGCGTGTAATACGCCACAATCATTGCGTTCACGGAAATCTATTCTAACTACAGGAGATACTTCCTTTACTAGAGCACGACAAACATCCCGGCGCCTTACTGCATCAGCAGTTTGGTGCATGTATCTGTCAACTAGGCCAGTCACATGAAAATGTCCGTACAAGTGCTCAGGTAGTAGACTGCCGGGCTTACCTTCGATGCATAGAATCATGGCTTCACCATTTTTCTCATTGAGTTTTTCGACTCGACATATTACCGTGTCACCAACTTCAGGAGTGCAGACTTGTTTAACAGCAGTGACTGTAGCAATCCCATCAGCGATGATAAAATTACCAACAGCAGTCGCTAGTATACGACCATCAACTTCGATTGTTCCTTCACCAGCCTCACAATCTGAGGTGGTTGATACTTGCATTCCCGGGGTGACGAGGCTCGCCGTCATTTTCATCATTCCTAAGCAATTGTGGCCCGGTATAGGTCGCACAACCTTCGCTTATGTTGACGGGCGAGTTTATCCCTTTTCAATCCATCATACGATTTTGTCAAGGCTTATTCATCCTCATCAATGATTTTTGCATCGCCAGGAAGATGGAATCTCCAGCATTTAACTTGGGTTTCGCCCATTTTGCGACTTTGATGAGAATACTTTGGGGGTAATCGGAAATTACTCTCAAACACGATTTCCCAATCATATCCGTTAGCTTTTGCAATGCCTTTGAGGTGGCTGGCTTGTTGCGAATGGAGCACATACATTGATTTGGGCTGTAAACTAAAACCATATTCAAGCAATGGACGGTCGGCTTTTGAACTTTGAAAACCCCAAGGCGGATTCATAATTACAATGTCAGCATCAGAATACTCAGGTACTTGTTCTTGGCCAATCATACACCTAACCGTTTCAATGGAGCAGTTGTGTTTATCCATTACTTTATCGGCATTTGACTGCGCCACAGATAATACCTCATGGTCTGCTTCAATCAGTCTCACATTACTTGCACCAATCATCGCACAGCCAAGACCCAGCACCCCATTTCCAGCACCGACATCAATTACAGTTTTACCTTCAAGGAGGTCTAACTGGTCAATTGCTAAAACAAAGAAAGACGCCAAATCACCTTCGGTTGAGTATTGTTCTAACTCGACAGAATGTTGAGGATGTTGTTGTAATTTGGACAACTCGATGGCCAAATGTTTGGGCCGCATCCAAAATCACCAACTTGGGGGCCGGTAATTTTGATTTTGTTGATTGTTGAGACGGGCTGCTGCTTCGGCTTGTTGTCGCATTGCTTCTAATCTGGCATAAGCATCGTTTTGCTGATTGTTCTGTTGTTGCATTTGCATCCTGAGCAAACGTATTTGTTCAGCCTCTGCTCTGAGCCTAGCCAACAATTGTTCACTTGGTTGGCCAGTTCCACAAAACCGGCAAAATCTAACACCATCATGGTGCTGATTGCCGCAGTTAATACAAAAGCCCATGTCATTCCCTCTTTCTCGTCATATTTGAGTCAATCGTTTTACTGTACTGCAGTTAGTTGCAAGAATACTGGCCAAGTTTCAAACCCAATTGCCATTGCACGCTCACTGATATCTTCCCATCTTGGGTCGTCCATCATGTCAGAAGGTTCCACTCCAGCCTCCAAAAGTTCGGTAACCAAAGCACGGAATTCAATCTCAACATCAGACATTTCGATTTCTGGTTCAGCCTCAACAACTTCTGGAATTTGAACGTTTTCAATTGGACTTTGAGGGCCATCAAGAGATTCATCATTTGATTTAATTGGTTCAGCCGCTTTCTCGGTTTTTTGGTGGGCAAAGGGTAATTCTACATTGACCACTTCTTCTACTTCACTTGCCATTTCTTCCAGCATTTGGTCTGAGAAATTATCCATCACCGCGTCCAAAGATGCCTCATCTTGGGATTTAACTTGCGGTGGGAGTGTTTCAACAGGTGTTGCTTGCTGGATAATTTTAGCCTTCTTTTCAAGACGCCCAACACCTAGAACCTCGGCTTGTTGTCTTGCCAACTCTGCAGCTTGTCGCCTTGGTAAAGATACGAAACATTTGCCCGGAATAGACTTTGGCGGGAATGGTAGGTAATAACGTTCAAGTGCATCTACATCGGGATGTCTAAAGCATAACATACTAATCGGTTCAAAACCACGCTGCGCTGGAACTCCCATCGAAAAAGGTACAGGTAATACATCGATGGTGCTTCTTAGCCATTTTTCTTGAGACATTAATTGTTGCATCCAAGGTCCAAGATCGGAACTAGCGATGTCAACGAATTGGTAAGAAGCAGAGCGAGGATCAAAATTCTGTTCTTCGAGCAGTTTAACCTCGTCTCGAGGGCGATGAAAAACAGTCATCACCGGTTGGCCATGTTCAATCATATCACCATGAAGTTCCATGATTTTTCGGTGTTTGCGGGGGAACATCAGTAAAACAAGCAGCCGAGCAGCGTTTTCGTCCCATATCTCGCCCCAACGAGATTCAGCCTCAACATATAGTTGGCCAATGGTCATGTCTGGTATCAATGCAGTGATTCCCATAGCGCACCGTGTTGATGGAGCAGGAACAATACTTTAGGCATACCGTTTTGTAATTAGGAATTTTCTGTGAGTAGAAATTCAGCTAAATATACCAATCCGCCAGCTGCACCACGTATCGTATTGTGTGAATAGGCGTGGAATGAAACCGTATCACCTTCAACTGATAAATCTCCAATAACAATTGCCATACCAGTCTTCAAGTCATTAGAGGGGCTTGGTTTTGATGAGAAGTTTTCCCCATCGCTCCACAAGTGATCATCAGGGTTTACTCGGTCAACTAAATGAATCGCTTGTCTGGGCTTGCTTGGTAGTTCATAGCCAATATCTAGGTCTTGTAATTGGTCGATTATTTCAGTTAACTCGAGTGGTTTTTGAGTTTTGAGTGTGACAAATACTTGATGTCCATCACGACGTGCGACTCGTTCGCAGTTGATATCGAGAGATAATTTGGCTGGAGTTACTAATTGGTTTTCCATACTGCCTAGGACATGGAGTAATTCAGCAGAAGTTTTGTCAGCTTCTCCATCAATGTTGGGATTGACATTTCCAGATAGTGCTTGCTGGTCGAATAATAATTGCCAACCAGCACCCGAGAGAGCTTGTTCACTACGCATTTTAACAGAAACAACAGTCGATAATTTAGCAATGGCAGCAACTGGGAGCGCAAGTGGAATCAATGTGCAATTTGTTGCACAATAATGCTTACTTGAGTAATTATGGTGAGGATTAATCTCAGGTATTATCATTGGTATATTCGGCTTTCTTCGGTAAGCACTTGAGTTGGAATATACTGTGATTCCACCATCTACAAGAACCTGTTCTACAGATAAAGCAATTGAGGAGGGGAGTCCAGAAAAGGCAACCTCAACACCTAATGATTGACAATGTTGAGTTAAGTTTGGGCCATTAGCGTCAATGACAAGCAATTCTGGTAAATCCGGTCTAATCTCATCTAATCGCCACGGAATTGAGGATAGTTGTTTGTCTGCCGATGAGGGGCTGCCAGCAACTGCGACAATCTCGAACATGGGATGATTAACAAGCCGTTGCTGTAGTCTCTGTCCGACTAATCCGCCGGCACCCAACACCAAGCATTTACGACGGGTCATGTCTCACCCTTCTAGTCATCAAATTTGAGCCCTTGCTTAGTTCATGTCGAGATTGCCTTTGCCGGTTACAACTTCAATAGGGTCACCAAAGATTCGACGAATAAGCAATTTTTTGAAAATAGCCCAACCATCCACTACAGACCCTAATTTTGCTTCGCCAAGCCTTGCCCGGTAAGTAATTGGAATTGCTCCGAGAATCAACTCCTCTTTGACGCATGATGCAAACATTTCAGCCTCTATTTCAAAACGCATTGAATTTAATTTCAATGATGCGATGGCTTTTTTTGAAAATGCCCAGTAACCGGTGCAAAGATCATTAGCGGGAACGCCATACAATCCAGAAGCGATCCAAGTGAGCATATGATTGCCAAAATAATTCAATTTAGTCATTGCATTTGGCTCGATATGACCTTTAAGTCGGTCCCCGATAACTACATCATTTGATTCAAGTAAGGCGAGTAGATTGGTAATTTCCCCAGCATCATAGGTCCCATCTGCATCCAGCATTACCAGGGCATCGTGCTTTGAGGAGAGAAATTTAGTGAAACCTGTACGCATCGCCGCGCCCTTTCCAGTACCTGCTTGCTTGACCACTTCACACCCATGCTCTCTAGCAATCGCAATAGTTTCATCCTCACTTCCTCCGTCAACAACCCAGATGTTGATGTTCCAACCCATATGAGCTAATTTTTTGGTTGGTATTTCAGGCAGCACGTTACGTAGCCCCTGCTCCTCATCTAAAGTAGGAAGCATGACTACAAGACTCTTCATCAGTCTTGAGACCGCCAACTTAGTTTTGATGCCTTCGTCGGTTTTAGGGGTTAAATGTCTATTTCTATCCAATGAATTCTAATTCCAGTTACGTCAAATACTCTGTCACCACGTCCAGATAGGCCGGTTGGATTTATCCATGAACTTGAATCAGTATCGCTATCCCATTCTATTTGCATCGTCAACTGATTTGTTGTTTGGTTAATCATGAAACATTCACTATGCCATCCAGATTTTGAGGCATCAATGGTGATGCTATTTGATGGTAAATCTAATGCAAAAGAGTCTATGCTACCAACCGACTCAAAAAATAAGCAAGCATTTGAATTGATAAAAGCAGTCCTAGGCAACTCAAATGATATTGAGGTATCTGAACCCTCTTCAATAAATGCTCGATAATCTGGGTTCATGTTAGAAATTGTGTTGAAACGATGATTGCGCCAAGGATCTACTCGCATTTCACACCCATCCTGGCAAGACTCATCGATTACCGGAGCAAGCATCGCTTGCTTGGAATCTCCTGCAAGATTAAATTGCCATAATCTACTGCCATCCGCTTCTTCTAGTACGCTCCAATATCTGGACTGGGCTAGTTTCCAACCAATTGTGCCGATTGGTGAACTTATTGCGTAATCAATTCCTAATTGCTGGATTTTAGTGATGTTGTCATGTAAAATGCCCGAGGTAGCTAGAGGATGAATTGTTGACTCCACATTAACTAAACCTAGCGTTGGTATGCTGGTTGTAGCAATATTTGCTGGGGTGTCATAGAAATGCCCCCAATGATTATTTTCAGTGTAAACTATGCTGCCACTGGGTAATTTTTCTAAGTACTCTCGCAGAGTCAGATCTCCATTAGTAATCGGTCTTAATTCCTCATGCTGAGAGATTTGAATGACTATAGTATTGGCTAAAAGTATTCCAACTAACACTGATGCACTGAGTACTTTTGCGATATTCTGTTTGATGGTTGGGTCCCAGCCTATAGATAATAATCCCACTTCTTCATCTAAACCGGTCAACACTGTTGAAGGGCTAATCCATAGAGCAACTAGTGCGGCAAGTGGTACATGGAAAGCGTGCAATCCCATAGAATACAAGGTGTAGGATAACAGAGAGAGTACAGGAATACTTTGTAATCCTTCAATTATGTGTATTGAACTTAACACCCACAGCATGGCAGTACACAAGATAAGTAATCGGCCTTCAACTGTCCGGCGTAACTTAAATCCAGCAATGGTAGCAAATGCTAGTAATAATCCATTGTAGGTCAGTAATGGTTTGCCACCTTGCCATCCATATTCGGCAAAAACAGCCTCATCTAGCATCCTTGGCGCCAATAACACAATGGAAATAGCCACTGCAATGGTCAATAATATTGAACAAGCAAACAATAATCTTTGGATGTTTTCGCCATATTCTGCTCGCAAACTGAGGCCAATTATTATGTGGGCAGCCATTAAAATTCCTAGATATATTGCTCCAGTGGGGTGAATAAGTGCAACACAAGAAACTGCAATGATAAATCCTCTAGTGTGATGTGTTCCGCGGTTAGAGGATGGTCTAAGTAACACCAATAGGCCGACTACAAGCCCTAACTGGCTGGCTACTGTTGGAAATCCGGAATCATAAGTCTTGGCAAACAGGCCAAAACCAAGTGCTACAGCAATAAAGAACTGTCCTCCAGAACCATGATGGTCCATTGCTCCAGCAAGACCTAATATCAGTATTGCCAGTGTATAGTGCCCTAAATGGAATACTGCAGTACCCGAGTCAATTCCAACCGTTTCTTGAAGCCATCCAGCCAATGCTGGAAACGCCGGAGGATAAGTCCAAAATCCTTCATTTGTTCCAGTTAATATCAAACTACCATTTTCGGCAATTTGTCCTGCTAGGACTGCAAAACCAATCCAATCTACGCCAAAGGGTAATTCTTGGATTAATGGCAGTATAGCTATGCTAATTACCAAGATTGCACCAATGATATAACTATGATTTGACCGATGCGATTGAAACCATTGTTGCGTGTTAACTTCATCGGTGATTTCTTGATCGTCGCTTGGTAAAATTACCCCGTGCATTGCTGCTTCAAGTTTTTGCCATTTTGTCAAACCCATGTCGACATTAACT
>CEQW01040740.1_pt1 | contig 10241 bp, 13 predicted proteins | sample 530891 | NCBI WGS metagenome assembly CEQW01 (sample SAMEA2621066, study PRJEB7988) | marine metagenome | biome: marine biome (ENVO:00000447); feature: surface water layer (ENVO:00002042); material: "saline water (ENVO:00002010), including plankton (ENVO:xxxxxxxx)" | depth 5 m
AACTCATAACCTTGTATCCTGTTGCTTACATTGCAACCTTTCAAAAGGGTCACAAGATTTTCATAAATGGTACATTGAGCAGGAATTTTATTCTGCCGCTAAAGAAGCAAAACTAATTTATTGGAATCAAAATCTCTTCTCAATAGGTGCTGAAGGGTCTGAATGTAAAACCTCATAAAATACGCAATCCTTCGCAAACTTAACTCCCTCGACAACTGGATCGGGAACATCCATTGTGCAATATCCTTTCCAGTTCACACACTTCTTGCATGAAGGACGAGTTGAATAGTTTGGCTTAGTTCTTTCTAATTCGGGATGAACATCTCGATAGATACTGCCGATCCTAATTAGTCGTATAGTTTCCCTGCTTAAATTAAATCGATCCCCGAGTTCTTTATTATTAAGATCCGATTCCATTAATATAAATTTCACCTCGTCGTTTTTTAACTTCCTTCCACTTCGAGGCAATGGGCCTGTTTTATTTTTAGGGGGTTGAGATACCTGTTCGCCTTTTCGATTGGTATAAATTGTCCATCGGTGTGAACATTTATTGCACGACCATCTTCTCCTTCTTACGTCCCTCGTGATCGGACGACTTTCTAGAACCTTGCAGTCATCGGCTCCGCAAGATTGACATGTGATACCTATTTTCACTCATTTATCCTGAAGCGTTCAATTTAATTCTATAACGGCTTTCCCAACGGTGGTTCCATTGAGGTCTTTCAAACTAACATTTTGAACTAAATGCCAATTCAATTCATAAGCGTATTCACGCAAAATTCTTGAGGCTTCTTTGTTGGGATCGGCTACGAAAGCATCGTTATCCATATCGAGTTCGATTAGTAATTTCATCTATTCACCATCCTTGAAATAAAAAGCATAAACCACGCATTTCGTTTTTTCGTCATATCGCTGCAATAACGAATATGAGCAGGGAAGGTTGTCTACATCGTGAGCCAATTCTTCGGGCGAATATCGTTGAGCCTTGACTTCGTGAATGTGCGGTGGATTCCAATCTAGATCCAGTTGTTCTAGATAGGTCAAAAGTTTCTTAATCATTTTGGGGGAATAGAGAAGTTTGTTTGTAAGGGTCTTCGGGGTTGTATTCAAAAGCCTGACCATAATTAGTAATTCTAAAAAATAGCTCGGCTATGTCTCTTTCATGTTTGATAAAAAGTAGAACATCCTTAGTCTTATAAAGCTTTTTAAAAAGCTCTAATTCTTTTTTAGATAGTTCTGCTTTGGCTAACACGAAAGCGATGAGGGGTTTGCTTGGTTTCATAGTGTGATAGTTGTAGCTGGCCTCCGATACCATATCTGCGAGATGCGCACCCCACAGCAACATCTCGACGGCTCGCGTCCTTACGGATAGCGACGACCAGCCATAAGATTAATCTACTTTAAAAAGGGGCTTCGTCACTTCCTACAGGTGGAAAGATTTCAGTTTTCGCTGCCTGTTGGGTTGCTACTGGCTGAGTTTGACTTGGCATGGGACAGAACCCATCGTCACAATTATCTTGCGACTTTGCTTTTGATTCAGCGAATTCAATTTCGGCTGCGTTAAAGCGTTCGATCAATGCTGTGCCGCCTGTTTTCTTTTCATACATTTCAGGTGCATCTACTCGACCGAAAGCAACAACTTTGTCGCCTTTTTTCAAATAATTAGCAACGAATTCAGCAGTCTTTCCCCATGCAGAAACTTTTACCCATCTTGCGGGGGCATCTTGTTTCCATTGCCTTACAGCAAGAGAGAAGTCAGCGACTTGTGAACCATTGTCAAAATATTTAACTTTAGGATCTCTTCCGAGGTTTCCTGTCAGTTGTCCTGTGAATGCCATTTTGAATTTGCTTTTGAATGTAGTTGATTTGTTTCATGTTGTTCGATTGGCTCAAGATCATATCTGATCCTATTAGCCACTCGGATGAACGGTGGGCCACGACCTTCATGTCGCCAATTGGCAAGCGTCTGCTCGGTCAATTGCCACCTCTCGGCTAACTGCTTAGGAGTCAACCACGTTTTCGGAGATGTCATTGCATATGCCATCATTTCGATGTTTCGTAGGGTGGAGGGTTCCAGCAAGTCTTCCTTATTAAATCGACGACGACTTGAGGTCGATAGTGGATTAATTTCTGTTTCATTTTTGGTTCCCTCTCTAATCTTGCTTAGAAGATATTGTTTGCTTCGCTGGTTTCTGGGTCTTGATTCATACTCTCCGAAATGTTTGATACGCTTACTTCTTCGGCTTGGATCAAATTATTTATTTCGTTTATTTTTCGATCACCTTCGCTCATTATTTCATCATTTTGACGTTGCGTCATCTTACTTGCACCTACTTGCACATCATTTTCGGGAGTAATGTCTATTATTTCATCAGTAGTTTGATACGCACCCATCACTTCAGGGGCATACAAACGAATCAGCCACGTTGCCGATCTATATCTCAACATCTGTTCGGGAATGGTTTTATAAACTGGATTTTTCGTCCATCCTGCCGCTTGAGCCTGTTCCATAGAAACAGAAACTTCGACAGTTTCGTTCGTTTCTTTGATTACAGCCTTTGCAGTTACAACAAGAGCTAATCCCTTTCCTGACGACTTCCAAGTGATGACCCCTTTGAATGGGCCTCGGCTATTAGCTAGACCAATTAGAAACGATGCTGAAAGACTTGCTTTGCCATGTATGACATGAACATTGTTTAAACACTGCCAAGGATCAACCTTTAAACTTCTCGCCATAAGCAAGGCAATTAAACAGTTGTGAGGCTTATTTTTAAAAGCATCGGGAACGATATGTGCTTGAGAAAAATACTTTGCGACGTTCAGCATGTGCTTGAACGCTTCTGGATCACCTACGAAATCGAGGTCGGCTGATTGTTTTACTGTGAGTTCTGATGAGTTAGTCATTGTTCCAACGGGGTAAATCGGTAGTTTGAATTGTGTCGGCATAGGAAGGCCAACGATTAGATTTTAAGCACTTAGCAAGTTGATCGAGGTCTCTTGTTGCGATCCTGTCACCAGCCGCAATCATATCTGAACTTGCTTGATAGCAGACGACAGCATACGGAGGAGACTTCTCGACAGCGACGAATATGAAATTAGAACATTCGTCACAGCCTCTTAGATAAAATGCTGCTTGAACGTGATACCTAAATTTATGAATTGACCTTGCGAAACCCTCGGGACTTGCATCCTCGGTTGTTTTCAAATCGACTATTAGACCATCATCTGAACATAACCAATCGGGGCGACATTTACAGTCCAGTGCAGTTTCATAATCTTTCCAAAGTCGGGTCGTTTCTGCTCGACCTTTTAGCTTCATTAATTTTGAAGCCGATGGGTGACTATTTACAGCGTTGACCATGTTTTCGATCTGCGAATACTGGTCTTCTGTTAGAACTTCTTTACCCTTATTCGACTTCTCAAATTCAGCAAATTCTTCTTTCCCTGCTTTGGTGCGTCTGTTTATTTTTGGGGCAATGCAATATTCCTCAAAGAACAAATCTGTTTCAGTTTGTAACTTGTGATAGGCAGAACCTAGTATCAGGGCAGGGGTGCGAGGCGTTTCGATTAGTTTGTCGATAAACTTAGCTTTATAGTGAGCAGGGCTACGAGCCATCTCGTCTAATTGACTCTTATTAACGTGACTCGTCTTAGCGTGATATTCGGCATTCGACAGCCGTTCTTCCTTTGGCATACTTTCAAATATTTGGGGGTCGTTTTTGATAGTACACATGCTGTCAACCTCTTCTCGCATACTTCTAAATACTTCCTAACCTATTGATTTAATTACATAAAAACTGATACAAATGATTCTGTCAATATAAAAAGTAATCATATGAAACTTCGAGACTACCAGTGCGATGCGGTTGAAAAATTAAGAAATAAATACTCTCAAGGGGAGAGATCTATTTTATATGTTTTGCCCACAGGTGGGGGGAAGACTTTTGTTTTTACTTACATAACTTCGCAAATTATTCAGAAAGAAAAAAAGGCGATTATTCTAGTCCACAGGCAAGAACTGATCGAACAAACTTCGAAAGCTTTACAAAAATTTTCAATCCCTCACGGTATAGTCGCAAGCCACTATGAAGAGGATTTATCTAAATCGGTTCAGGTTTGTTCAGTTCAAACACTTGTCAGAAGGTTACACAAATTCAGATCAAATGATTTTGATTTATTAATTGTTGATGAGGCCCATCATGCAGTCGCAGGAAGTTGGGCTAAAATTATCGATTTTTTTGAAACTGCAAAAGTTTTGGGGGTTACAGCCACCCCTATTCGACTTGATGGGAAAGGGCTGAAAGATAAGTTTCAGTGCATGGTAATCGGCCCTCAAATGGGTGAATTAATGAAATTAGGGTATTTATCCTCATGCCGAGTATTCGCACCACCCTCTCAACTAAATTTAAAAATTATGAGAAAGTCGATGGGCGACTATCGAAATTCAGATATGGAGGATCAATGTATAAAAAAGAACTTCATTGGGGATGCTGTCAGTCATTACAAAAAATACTTATCAGGCAAAACTGCAATCGCTTTCTGTGTTTCGGTTAAACACGCAATCGAAGTTGCTGCTCAATTTAGAAGTGAAGGGATAAATGCGGCACATATAGATGGGACTGTATCGAGAGAAACTAGAAAACAACTTTTACAAAACTTATCACAGGGATCAATCAAGGTGATCACATCTTGCTCGATCATACAGGAAGGGACTGATATCCCCTCGGTGTCTGGGTGTTTATTACTAAGACCCACACTTTCAACCTCGGTGTACTTACAACAGGTCGGAAGATGTTTAAGACCGTCTGAAAATAAAACAGCCATAATTCTCGATCATGTGGGAAATGTTGAGAAGCATGGTCTTCCAACTGAAGTGCGAAACTGGTCACTAAATGGATTAAAAAAACGAACGCAAAACAAAACAGACACAATTTCAGTCAAGGTCTGTCCCAATTGTTTTTCTGCTTTGATGTCTCTTACACAGGTTTGCGAATGTGGTCATGTTTTTCGTGCGAAAGACCAAAAGTTTGAAACAATCGATGCGGAGCTGCAGGAAGTAAAAGCAATAAAAAAACAAAAAAAACGAGAACAAGGTCAAGCACGAACACTTCAAGAACTTCAAGCCCTAGCCAAAAAAAGAGGGTTTTCTTCAGGATGGGCTTATCATGTTTTTAAAAACAGAAAGAGGCAGGACGGCAATGGGAGATTCTATCAGTGAACAGGGGATTCAAAATCGAATACGAATTTCCCTTTCACGAGGGCCGACCCGATTGTTCAGAAATAACACTGGGGCATTGCAAGATCAGAATGGCAGGATGGTTCATTTCGGATTGTGTAAAGGAAGTCCCGATTTGGTCGGATGGTCTACTATTGAAATTACTCCCGAAATGGTCGGTCAGAATGTTGCTGTGTTTGTCGGGATCGAGGTTAAAAAGCCAAAGGGTCGGACAACCCCATTGCAGAAACATTTTATACAAACAGTGGAAAAGGCTGGTGGTATCTCAGGAGTTGCCTTCAGTCTTGGCGATGCAGAAGAAATTGTTTGGAATAATAAATTTCGATCTCAACATAAACACGACCCAAAATTATGAAATCAAAGTAAAACCAAACGGTACTCACACCCCAAAAACTCAGGATGGACGCAATGGAATTGCAAAATAAAAACGCATTTAATGAATCAGTCGCCTTTTCAACTGGTCAAGCATACGAGAGGAGGCGTATAGGGGAGATAATTAAAGCACGATTATCAACTTTAGAATTCTTAGAAAAAACACCTGTAAAAAAAGAAATTATCAGAAATTTAAAAGGGGAACTCAGTAGACTTCTAGACACAATCGAAAAAGAATAGTTCGATGGGTGATTTAATTAATTCACTGTCGGAACTGCCCGATGAATGGGGGTTTCTGCCCTGTGGTAAGAATAAGAGACCTTATGGAGACTTCGCAAACGATTGGACTAACAAGCCTCAAACTAAAGAGACAGTAATTAAAGAAATCGAAGCTGGACGATGTGTTGCAGTTGGTGTGTTGAGTGGGCCTGTTTCGGGTGGCCTATTAATGGTCGATCACGATGGATGGGGTGCAACTAAAGAACTTCAAGAATTAGGTGTTAAAAGGTTAAAAGATCTTCCCCCTTCATGGGCCTGCACCTCTAACCGAAATGCTCGGCTGCAAATTATTTACAGGGTTCCGAAGAGATATTGGGATCATATAAAAACAACCAAATTCAAGAAATTTAAAATTACAGACGATGAAGGTAATATCGAACAATTAGAACTGCGATGGGAGGGGTGTCAGTCGATAGTTATTGGTCAACATCCTAAGACTCAGGGATACACATGGCTTAAAGGTAAATCCCCCTCAGAACTACCAATTGCCGAGGCTCCTGAAGTTTTATTAAAAGCAATGATGAGGTCGGAAGAAAAAACCCAATTGAACAACATTTATCAACTTCCAGCCACAGGCATAAACAAATCGGATATTGAACGTGCAAGGTCATATCTCAAAGCACTCTCACCTTCGAGAGCCGACGATTATGACGAATGGTTACAGATCGGAATGGCACTCCACAGCGTTGGAGATGACGCACTCTTGGCAGAGTGGGACAACTGGAGTGCTCAGAGTGATAAATGGGAGTGCGGTGAGTGTGAAAAAAAGTGGTTTAGTTTTGAGGCAGGGGCGACGAATTTAGGCACTTTGGGACACTATGCGAAGCAAGATGGGTGGAGTAATGGTCAACTCACGCAAAAAAACACACAGAGAAGGCGAAACTCTCAACAAAACTCAACGGAGAGAGAAGGGGAGCAAACTGCTGGAGCAATCCAACCTCGCAAGCTCGAAGCATTAGAGTTACTAACGCTCTTAAGAGAGCAACGGTCAACTCGCAACATTAGGTTCAATGTATTCACGCAACAAATCGAAATAGACGAAAAACCTATCGAGGGCGTTGAACGGTTTTATCTAAATCTTGCTGAAAATGGTTACAAAGTATCAAAAGATCTAGCAGTTGACTGTCTGATACAGGTTGCAAGAGAACAGGAATTTGACCCTGTAAAAGAATATCTAGAATTCGTTTCTAACAATGTTGAACCTACCTATATTGATTCACTTGCAACGACCTACTTGAGACCAAATGATGAACCCTTATCTCTTTACGATGAGATGCTTAAACGTACCCTAATCGGTGCAGTCAAAAGGATTTATGAACCCGGAGCCAAGCATGACACGAGTTGCATCCTTGTTGGAGGTCAGGGACTTAGGAAGTCAACTTTTTGGAACGTATTAGGGGGAACCTTCTTTTCAGATTCGTTGAAAGATATAGGTAGTAAAGACGACCTGATGATCCTCTCAAGATCATGGATTATGGAGATGTCTGAACTAGATCATATCACTTCTAGAAAGCAAGCTGGAATGGTGAAAGCTTTCTTATCACAATCAACCGACATCTATCGAGTACCCTATGGCAAAAATACTGAAGTATTCCCACGCCGAGGAATAATAGTTGGTTCTACTAATAGGGATAATTTCCTTATGGACGAAACGGGCAATCGTCGATTTTGGTGCATACCTGTAACGAAAACAATTAGTGATCCAATTGACACCCCTAACCTTCTTCTTGAGCGTGATGCAATTTGGTCGGCTGCTACGAAAATGTATAAAGAAGGGGTCACAAATTTCCTTCCTAAAGACCTTGAAATACAGGTTGAAGATCAGAACGTCGATTACTTAGTTGCTTCACCTTGGCAGAAAGCCATTCAAGAATATCTCAACGAACATCCATTTTCTGACATTACTACAGAACAACTATTAGCAGGAGTAATTCAAAAACCTTTAGACCGTCAAACCAAAGCAGATCAAATGCAAGTTGCCGATGTGTTGAAGAGGTTAGGTTATGAAAAGAAAAGAATTCGTGTGGGGGATAGTAGGCAAACCGTATGGAAAAAGGTATAGTCAGAACGCATGGGAATGGGAAGCCCTATGCCTTGAGCCTTGAGTAAGCTCGAGTGATTGCATGGACAGGCATAAAAAAGATGGCCCTGCCTTGAGTAAGCAGGGTCTTTTTTTTGTTTAAAAATATTAGGCTAATTAACGATTTTAAAAACACTAAAAAATTCCCGGAATGATCTGCCCTGTAACTGCATAGGCTCCTAATGCTGCAATAATGCCGACCATAGCGAAACGACCATTTAATTTTTCAGCAATTAGCTTTAATTCAAGGTCAGATTGCTCAACGAGTTGAGGTTTTGTTTCTTTGCCGAAGATGTTTTGTTTGCCGTATTCAGTCGTGACCATTGCGAGTACTTAGGAAGAATCTATAATTTAATTCAATCGCCCTTTCAGGTCATTATTCGGTCTGATACGGCTTCTACGCATTTATACTCATGGAAGAAGGGCCAGCACTTTGGAAAGTTTTGTTAATAGTAGGAATTAACCTATATATCTCACTTCAGCTCGCACGTCTGATTTTTGTCTTCCTGCTAGGGGCAAATCAAGATCCCCTTTTATGGGCAGACGGATCAATATCTTGGTAGGATCTTTGCATTGAGAGCCTTGTAGCTTTTTAGGCCTCACACATCATTTTCACCCCATGAATTTCACTTGTTTGACCGCAACGGTCATCGCATTTTTAATGCTGCCTCTAATGCTTTTTATCTGGGCATTGGAAACTAAAAAAACCCGAATTAATCGATTTCGTTCTTATGGATGGACTTGGAAACGAATTTCTCAAGTGTATCAAGTAAGTCCAACAACTGTTCGAAGATGGGCTAATTAAGCAGGTTGGCCACACCTTCACTTCATAGGTATGGCCGCCTCAAACTGCTTTATTGACAGCCGATTACAAAAAATTGGCCAGACCTCCCACACCTTTTTCAAACTTATGGTTTTACCCCCCTATTCCCCCCTTCTTCCCCTTTATTCCTAACTCTTAGAAAAAGGTATGGCTAGGTGAGGCAGGTATGGCAACACATTGGTACTAAAGAGGTCTGAGGGGCCACACCTCGGCCACACCTGACCACACCTATCGATTCTGTTTATAATTAGACTATGAAGTATTTTCTCGCCTTGTGGCTCGTCCTAGCACCCTCTCAGGCAATGGCTTGGGAACTCACTTGTGAGCAAAGTCGTGAGAGTTTGAACGATTTATACACTGATCCTTTTTTTGCACGACCTGAACATCGAATGGTGCGATTGCAGCTCGCAGAAAAGTTAAAACAACATACTCCCAAATACTGCGGTTTTATTTACGAAACGTAAGAGGCACGATATTATGTCGATTATGAAATCTAGTCGCAGTGAATCACGATCCTGCTTAAATTTAGACACAAGTGAAGCAGCAAAAATTTTAATCGCAATTTCGGGCTATATACAGCGAAATGATAATTTAACTTTTTCAGAAGTGAATAATTATCTGGATATTCAGGATAAAATTAGAAAAGCGATGAAATTTGAACCCTACTCGTGAAAACTTTAGTAATTAAGCTTATTTTTTTCGTAGTTGGTTTTCAGCTATTGATCGTCGCTGCGACCCTTACAGGATGCTTCATAAAGGACGACACATGCACCGAAAAAGACCATCAGAAAATTCTTAGTTTAATGATGCACATTTCCGCACAGTCGTTCGCCCTGTATGCTGCAGAGAAATAATTAAAATTATGCGAGACTTTATAACACGAACAGAAGCAAAAAGGATGGTCGATAAGGCAATCGATCAACACAACAAGAACGCAACACTTATCTCGATGGCAATTGGTTTTTCATTACTAGGTTTTTATGCTGATGGCCTTCTAAGGGTCGTTGACATGGTAAAAGGATGAAATAATGTCCTACAAAGGTTTCATCGATCTATTTCCTACTCGAATTCATAAATTTGAAATAAATACTGAACTAATTGAAAAATCGTTAATACACACGCCCACAAAGCGAAAAGGATTTAGTTATAAAGACGTTCAAAAAGAACCAGATTTTCAAGATCTAAAAACTGAAGTCGAAAAACATGCGGGAACAATTGCACCTAAATCGGCCCGCACAAAAAAATGGAAGGTCGTAACTTCTTGGCTTAATGTTCAACCTCATTCAAAAGAAGGTTTTGCCTTTCACAATCACGTTGATTCATTTATTTCCGCAGTTCTTTATTTAGATGGGACTGACATGTCGATACATTTTAGAGATGAGCCAAAACAAGCAGACAGACTTGATTACAATTACAGCGATTATGAAATATTGGTTAGACATACATGGAAC
>CEQW01011200.1_pt1 | contig 10193 bp, 10 predicted proteins | sample 530891 | NCBI WGS metagenome assembly CEQW01 (sample SAMEA2621066, study PRJEB7988) | marine metagenome | biome: marine biome (ENVO:00000447); feature: surface water layer (ENVO:00002042); material: "saline water (ENVO:00002010), including plankton (ENVO:xxxxxxxx)" | depth 5 m
CAGCCAACACATCGAGGCCTTGACCGGCCATCCTGCGACTCGGTTGACGGCCCACTGCAAAGGGTTGGACCTGCCTGCGTGGGACCCACGAGGCAAGCGAGGAAACGCCATGGCGTACATGACAGCCAACGTTGGTGCGTCCCACATGCGTGCGGGTTACAAGGAACCCACCGGTCTTCCCAACCGCACAGCGGTGGATTTGATGGAGGAACTCGTGGAGAGTCAACACAGCATCGTCATTCGCGATTCGATGATCCTATGCGCCTTCGCCAAAGGGGCGACGCCCGATGACGTGATGGTTCAAGCTTGGACGGCAACCACGGGCGAGGCGTGCACGTGGGAGGACCTGATGGAGCGAGCGAGGATGCAATGGGACCAAGCCCGCCAGTGGAACGTGGACCATTGGGCCCGACAAGGCAAATCGGCGGCCGAAGAAGACCTGCTCTCGTGGCGTTTGCGGAGAGAACCCATCCCGAGCGGAGTTGCTGCCGGCATGGTCTCTTTTGTCGACGATGAGGACGAAGCGGCGTGCATGGCTGCCTACTATCAACACCGTGGATGGACGTCGGAAGGCCTGCCTGCCAACTGAAAGAAATCCCCCTTCAAAACGAGCAACAAGGCTTAACCTTGCGAAGCCGACGGGAGGCCATGAAACCACGGCGTGCTCTGCTTCTTGCGGCGTTGATGGTTTCGTTATCGCTTTCCGGTTGCTTCGGCGAGCCAGAGGTTGAAGTGGAAGAGGTCAACCTTGGCGTATGGACGTTTGAACGTCCTGAACTGACCTGGTACCACTTCCCCGATGCCGTTGACGCATGGGGCAACACCTCCTTTGCTTTCAGCGGACGGAACATGCCCTACCTCGCTGAAGGCACCTACTACAGCATCGGCATGTCCACCTTCGAGCCCACGATGGGCATCACCGAAAGCGACACACTGTTCATGTCGTCGTATGGAAACGGTCCCGCTGGCTCCACCGCGGTGGTGGCTTGCGACCTCATCGGGATGACGGGCACGGTGGACTATACCTGTGAGAACGTCTACGACCCCATTCTACCCATCGCCAACTCCAACGACCCTTACATCTACATTGACCAGTGGACGAGCCGCATCATGAAGTTCGACATGCACGCTCTTCTCGGGATGACCGTGGAGTTCTCAGACGACGATGGTGCATCGTGGACCGGACCGAGCGTGGCGACTCAAATTTACTCGGTACAAGACCACCAAACCATCGCCAGCAGCAATTTGCCGGCCATTGCTTATCCCACCACCTGGATGTTTTGCATCAATGGCAACGCCCCCCACCCACTCTGCTCTTCCAGCCAAGATGGAGGCGCTTCGTGGGGCCCAGAGACTTCAGGCGCTCCAGTGACCTGCTCATCCGGTGGGCTTTCCGCTCACCTTGTGGGCAGCATCGACGGCAATTTCTACCGGGGCAACAAAGGATGCACGGGTGAAGGCTACTCCGTGTTCCGCACCACCAATGCCGGCATCACCTGGACCGAACATCCCTTGCCGACCGAAATCACCGGGACCGCCGATACGTGGAACGCCGAAGAGGCACAGGTCGAGGTTGACTCGGCCGGCAACGTTCACGCCATGTGGAACGGGCTGGACAACAAACCCTACTGGTCCTATTCTCGCGACCAAGGCGATACGTGGTCCAACGCCACGATGATCGCTCCCCCCATCAACCTCTCAGGAACCGGCTTCCCTGTTGTGGTGGCTGGTGACGAGGGAACGGTGGCCTTTGGCTATGTGGGCGAGACCGCCGGTGAGGGCGAAACATGGAACGCCTACCTCACTTACACAACGGATGCGTTCAACGAAACGCCTTTGCTGACCACGGTGCAACTCAACGCCGTAGGAGATCCAATCGACACGGAGCCCGACTGCGGATACAACCGATGCGGTGGCCTGGGCGACTTCCTTGACATTCGCGTGGACGCCTACGGGCGCACCTGGTTTTCCCTCTCGCACAACCTTGCTGACATGGGCATCTTTGGCACCTTCAACATCGGACCAAGCCTCCGTGGTGAAGCGATGAGCATGCTGGATGAAATGCCAGTGGGTGGACCGGCCACCCTGTGATGGTTGCGGGACGCATCCTCAAGAAGCAGAACCTCTCCTAACCAACCATGGAGGGGGCGAATAAGAAGCGAGCCATGCTGCTCGGTGCCCTCTTGCTCGCCTCCCCTTGGCTTCTGGTCCAAGGTTGGATTTTGGTTGGCGCTCCTACACCGGACCACACCACCATGCCAAAGTGTCCCGAGGGTACCATGAACTGCGCTTCCGTGTCCTCGGCTGAAACCATACGCATGGACGCCGGACTGACCACGGTGCTCGACGCAAACGTGAGCGAGGTTTGGGAGGCTTGGGAGGATTGGTCGGAAGAGAACGGTCTGCGGGAAGTTCATGACGCGGTGGAGGAGGGCGGCGAACATTTCTCCCACCGTGTCGCCATCACGCCGTTTTGGCGCTTTCCCGACGACGTCGTGGTCCACTTCGTTCCCCAGGGCGATGACACCCTCATCTCCATCTACTCTGCGTCCCGCCTCGGTGTCGGCGATCTCGGCGTGAACCCTGACCGTCTCGGAGACCTGCACGCAGCCTTGGTCGCTGTTCAAGCGAGCAGTTGAGACGTGGTAGCATCCCATCCGAACGGATAGCCTTCCTCGTCGACGAAGACGATGTTGACGCCCACGCCAGACTTGTGGAAACCGATGAGTTGGATTTCATGAATCGCATGACCGGACGGGGCGCGTCCCAAGATGGGAAGCGCATGGCGTGCGAAGAACGAACGTTTGCGCGGCTTCTTTTCCGTCGTGGCTTTGAGGGTTCGACGGGTTCCTTCCACGTCGTCAAACCAAGGCAGCGGCCCCTCAGGTGAGAAGCGCAACCCGAGAATCATGTCAATGCCCGAGGTTTCCTGTGCAGCGTCAGCATCGGGTCCGCTGGGAATCGCTGGGGCGTTGGGATGCGTGTGAAGCCAGTGCGTGAAGCGGCCAGCGCGGGACCCTCGGTCGGCCGAAAACATGTCATCGGTCCAATCTTCGGGCAGGTGATGCACCGAATAGGAATCGCCACGGTTCACGATGTGGGCTTCCTTGATGACGTAGCCTTGTCCTTGGAAAAGCCGTGAGTGCGATTCTTCACCCTCAAAGTAGGCTTCCACCTCTTTTCGATGGGGTCGTTCGGCATCGATGTCAATGCCGACCAAGATTTCGTCGGGCAAGGATTGCAGAGCCCACCAAACAAGGGATTGGAAGACTTCACCGGGCATGTGAACTTGGGCGAGGTAACCGGCTCGCTGTGCATATGAATCGCGATTGTAGGAGGTCATGAGGTCCCTCAACCACGCCTCCACCATGGCTTTGCCAAGCATCTGTCCATCAAAAGACCCGCGAAGGACAATCTTTGAAGAAGAGTTAGCCCAAGCACCCATCATGGCGAAGAAGAAAGGCGGCTTTGGGCGGTTCCTCGGGGCCATCACTGGAACGCCCTACGAACGCCTTCTCAAGCAGATTGACAAACTCGTTGACCAGTACGATGATGACGAGGAAGAACTCGCCAACCAACTCGAAGCCATGGTCGACCAAGCGGGCGATGCCTACGAGGAAGAAACCATCGACGAAGAAGAGCACGACCTCGTCATCGAAGCCATTGAAGAAGCCGACCCCGAGGGACGAGTGTTTGGAAAGTTGGGTTCAGAGGACGATGCGTTTTATGATGGAGATGTTCCAAACGCCCCCGAGCTCAAGCGTGAGAAGCGAGCCAACCTTGACGATATCATGCGAGCCAAGGGCGACGAATTCACGGGAAGCTTTGGTCGAGATGAATTCGATGAGTTCCGAGAACGGATGACCGATGAATTCTATCAAGAATCAGACAACGCCATTCGCCAAGGCGACCATGAAGCCGAAATCCGAACCAGTAACCGCGTCTTTGGTGGCGCTGAGGAGGACGTTGACGACGCCAAACGGCGCATCGCTGAAGAAACCGGCATGGCCAACCCCGCCGAAGCGCCTGAACCCGAACCCGAAGAAGAGGAAGAGGAGTACGACGGGAACTATTCCATCGACGAAGACGGCGTGGAATGGTTTGAGGACGAGGACGGCTACTGGTGGTACCGAGAAGAAGGTCAAACCGAGTGGCAGCCCTACGATGAGGATTGAAAATGGTCTCAGCCGCTGAGGTTTTTTTTCTTACAGCTGGTTTTGCAGTCCTAATCTTCGTTCTGTTGATACCTTCTCTTTTGGTGTACGCCGAACGAAAGCGTCGTCTCTTCAGAGTGTTTGCATGGATGTTTGTTTTTGTTCTCGCGCCTCTCCAAGCGTTTTTGCTCTTTGTGGCGGGACAGGGCGGACCCCTTGGCTGCCATGCTTTTCTTACAGCGCCGGAGGTGAATCCTCTTGAGACGCATCCGTCTGTTTTCTACTACATCTGGCTTGGCAGCCATGTACCTCTGCTCTGGCACTACCTGACAGCTCACCGTCTTCAACATCCGTACCTCTACGCCCTCGCCATACCGGTGCTGTTTGTCTTTCTCATCGACATGAGCATCAGCCACACAGCGATGCTTGCGGGCTATGGAGACCCCGATGATTGTTCGGAGTATCAAAGTGCGTCGATTCGATACACCATTGGAACGGTGAGCCTTCTTCTCCTCGCTACATCGATGACGTGGGCACGCCGCTACCATAAGGCACGGCGCACGAATTCGGGGTTAGACGATGAGGGTACGGTTGCCAACGAGCCATTGAGCCGCGAGGAAACGCTACGACAAGCTCAAGCGATGGGTCTTGAGTTGAGCGCTGATGGCACGAATTGGGTCCCTCTCAACAAGGAAATGCCTCCCAATCCGTAGCCTTAGGATGAGGATTGAAACGCGTACGGGTTGTCCCTGACCTGACGGCGGAACAGCACGATTCGGCTGACCCAGAACGCCAACGCTAACCCGCCCAACACGGCGTTCCATTGAATGAGGATGCTCATGCCATACAACCCGAAGTAGAACAGACAGCAAGCGAACAGCAGCCCCAGCAAGTAGGCCGGGGCCTGAGGAATACGAGGGTCAAGGAAGGAGTAAATGTAGTACCCTTGAGGAGCGCGAGCGTAGGCATAGGAAAACAGGACATACACGATGCCAAAGTAGATCGGAAACACCCCGAATTCCCAATTGAGTTGGGCTTGAACCAGGAACAGGTCAATGGCCAGCAGGATGGGGGCGTAATTGTGCATCACCAATTCGTAGTTCTTGAAGAACGTCCCAAAGGGTCGCTTTTGTGCAATTTCTTCGGGGATGATAATGTAGCGAACAACGGTGGCGGTGATGAATGCAGCGCCGTAGGCGATGGGCATCAACACCACCGTCAGCGTGTTGAGCACGGGAGGGACGTCGATGTTGAACACCGTCATCCATGTGGCCGTCCCGGCGACAAAAAAGGCAGAACCGGAGACCATCAGTGTCCAACTGCTGAACGTTCCGATTCGCTCAAAACCCATGGTTCGAATCATGGCTTCTTCACTCGTCTCGTGAAGCACGACGAACATCCGGCCTGGCTCAGGACTTCGAATCATCCAAAACACCACGGTGTGAAAGGCCAGGTAGGCGCATCCATAGCGGAAAAGCCCAACCAGCACCAGAGGGAGCGCTGAGGTTTGAAACGAGGCGCTTGATTCACCGACCAAGTCGTTGACTTCGAAGGCAAAAAAGAACACGATGGAGGCAAAGGATACGGCCAGTGCACAGGCGAGGGATACGAAGGTCTGGTCCCTCTTGTCGCCCGTAGCTTCTGCCGTCATGGGCTGTCTTCTTGGCCCTCCATTTGAAGACTTGTGCCAAGATGTCCCATGCGCGATGCCTCATTTTGGCCACAGGTTCAGCGTCGCAAGGTCAAACTTGACCACGCCCGCATCGGCCCCCAGGTTTACCATGGCTTGGTTCTTTGACGGTGCGCTTGACATCGCCACGATGGTCGTTGGACGGGGCACGTTGGAATTGAGCAGGGCCTCCAGCACCTCATAACCGCTCTGCGGCGGCATGAAATGGTCGAGCAGCAACACATCAGGGGCAAAGTCCTGAATGTGTTTCAGGGCCTCCTCAGAGTGCCATCGCTGGGTGATGACCATCCCGTTGGTGTTCACTCCGCCGGCCGTGAGCATGGCTTCGATGTCGTAGTGGTCCTCAAAGGCCAGAACACGCATGCTAGCCCCTCACGATGGGATGGCTTGTTGTTCCCACCAAGGCGGGGCGAGGAACCAGCGCTCGTCATCAGCAGGTCGGTCGATGAGGGGCAGGCTGAGGGTGGATGAAGCATCAAAATCAACGCTAAGGCCAACGGCAGCACACGGACTGGGCAGGTAGTCTTCACCCGACTCGGTCAACACAACTTCAATCACCGTACCGGCGTTGAGGTCAACGTCCATTGGATTGAATTCCATCAGCATGAGGTAGTTCGAAAACGGAGCGGCTGGGTTGGCTTCATGGCCACCGTCTCGGTAGCGCACGTCCATCGTGGCGTGGCCCACACGAAGGCCATCAGCGTACATGGTGGCGAAGACCTGCCCACCGTTGCAAGCCAAGGTGTTGACCGAAAGGTGGAGCGTCGGCATTCCCGAGATGTGGGCGGCTTCTTCCAGAGCGGGCAGCGTGAAACTCTGCTGAGCATTCGCGCTGACCGTTCCCCCGGTGCCCTCAACGCTGTCGAGCGGAACAGGCCACCATTCCATGTCTTTGGGAGGCCATGTCTCCTCAACGTGCCATTTTCCGTCGTGGGTCTGCATTTGCACCATCGGCTCGGGCTCCTCGCCGATGTCCTTGAGGTAGTAGTTGAACCAACCAAACAACTCAACGGCCCAATCCATCCGGCTCATGTTTGGATAAGCCTCGGCGCCATAGCCGCTGCCCATCTCGCTGTGACGATCGGGCTGGTCGGGGTAGTTGTGGGCCCACTGGCCTGCGATGGCTCGGGCGTTGATTCCAGCATCCCGCATGAGTTGGTAGGTAGGGAAAGCATGGTAGGGGTCAACGTTCCAATCCTGCATTCCCCACACGAGGTACACGCTCCCTTGGTAGTTGGCCAAGACGTCGGGCAAGTGCCGTCGCTCGTCCCAGTAGTCGTTCCATTCAGCCCCTCCAAATTCGGCTCCCGCCCAGGTGGTCAGGGGATTGAGCGGGCCGATCGCATCGTCGCTGCACATGCGCATATCGTCGGTGGTGGGGTCGGTGGTGGCGCCCTCGTACAAGGCATCGTAAAGCATGGCTCTTGACTCGGAGGAACCGTTTCTATAGAACATTTCTTGCACGCCAATCGAACCCGAAATGGGCACGATGGTCTTGAGGTAAGGCGAGGGTTGCTGAGCCGCTTCCCAGTTGGTGGTGCCGGCGTAGGATTTCCCCATTAGACCAACGTTGCCGTTGGACCATTCTTGCTCACCAAGCCAATCCACGACGCCCTGAATGCCGGTTTGTTCGCCAAGACCCTTCACGTCTTGGCAGTGCGTGGATTGGCCGGTGCCAAAGGTGGAGGCTTGAGCCAGAGCGTAGCCATGAGGGAGGAAGGTGTCGTACACCCACTTGCCAACGCCACCATCGGGGACAGTGTTTGGGGAGGAGTCATCTCCGGCAACCCCTTCGCCACCAAAGTCATAGTAAGGGTGAATGGTCATGATGACGGGGATCTTGGTGCCTTCTGGAACATCGGGCAACCAAAGCGCCACGTGCATCAAGGCGGGACCGGGGAAACCAGCGTCTTGTTCACTGGCTGGGAGTTCCACTTCAACAAAGTGCTCTTCGTAGGGCAGGGCTTGGTAGCTTCCGTTAACGGGGAGCTGAGCTCGAAGCGTGTCCATGGGGAGGTCCATCGTGTGGCGTTCACTCAACGGTGTGTTCCACCACTCAACCGAATAATCCGGGCCTTCTTCCACCATTTCTGAGGTGGAGGGGGCAAAGGCGATGCCGAGCATGAGGAACGCAAGGCAAAACGCCACGGTCACACCTGCAGAGATGTTCAATTGTCGTTGAGTGTTGCTTTCAGCGACCTTGAGTTCCACCTCGATGGGCTCGGACGCCTCGGCCATGCCTTGCGGTGCCCGCCATGCATCAAGAGGATGACGCTTCGCCGACTCTTGCTTTTCGAGCCTCGATAAACGAGCGGACGCACAACCCCGTGTAGGCCGAGCCGGTGAGCAGGAGCATCAACATGGAGCCGCTGGCGAGTCCAATCCCATCGCTCATGACCATGAAAAACCGGATGCCGAAAATTGCTGTGATCAAACCAAAGACGACGGCGACGTGCATCCAGAGCTTTCGTTGCTCCGGCTTGCTTTTGGCAAGCCAACCGCTGACCACCAGCCCTAGGCCGGGCAAACACGGTATGAAGCGGGTCAAGGAATCGCTGGTGGAGAGCAAGCCAACAACGATGCCCCACACGACGAGAAAAACGCCGTAGCCGAGTGTGAGGTTTGGCATGAAATCGGATTGCTTATCCATGAATACACCTGTGAGGTCCTCCTTTTTGGTGTTGATGTTCCAAATCCTCGGCCGCCGTAGTTTTCATGGGGGTGAGGTCCATCCCCGACCATGGTTCGCCAGCGCTTGTCAGGGGTCGTCCTTGTGCTGCTTCTCATGGCGCCGATGGTCTCCTCGCTTCCTGTTGAAGTCCAAAACGAGGAACCGGTCTGGCGCAGTGTGGGCCTCGACCCGACCGAATGGACCGACCGTCCGGAATCCGAGGACTCGCCAATGATGGACTCCTATACCGGCAATGCCGTCATCAAAATGAACGTCTCCTACCAGTCTGGCTGGACGTCTTCGCGGGTTGAAGGCACCGTCATCATCGAATTGTTTGAGCAGTGGGCCCCCGTCACCACCAACAACATGATCGCTCACGTCGAATCAGGATTGTACGATGGAGTTTTCTTTCACCGAGTCATCAACGATTTCGTGACCCAATCGGGTGACCCAACGTGCAAAACCATTGGTGTTTATCCAGCCACGAGCCCAACGTGTGGAAGCGGTGGAACGGGCGAAACGATTCCCCTCGAGCACGATGAAAACCTCTCCCACGTGGACGGAGCCATCGGCATGGCAAGAAGCGCTGACCCTGACTCGGCAGACTCCCAGTGGTACATCGCTGAGACCGAAGCCCACGGCCTTGACCCTGAGAACCGAGATGACGAGGGCTACGCTACCTTTGGCATTGTTCGGGACGGCATGACGCACATTCGAGCCATCGCTGATGTTCCAACAAGCGATGAGCCCACGGGCACAGCCCTTGACAACCCGTTCGCCTCGGGAGGCCGCCCGCTCATCGAAGTGACGATTCTCTCCATGGACATGATCGGTGTGGCCGACCCGGATGGAACCATCCGGAACCCTCCTTCGACGGCCGTTAGCAGCAATTCGCTCCTCGAAGACGTTGCCATCATCATCGGCGTACCGTTCGCTCTCATCTTGGTGGGCGTCGGCATCACCATGGCCGTCTACGGCCAATTCAATGCTCGCCAGGAAGACGCCTCCACCACCGCCGCCCCCTTGGAAGCCGAAATGGTGGTGGTGGCTGAACTCGTTGAACCCGACGATGTCAAGGGCGGAAGCTGAGGTCCAAGACCACGTGGCGAACCCGTGGAGCGAACCACTTGACACGCTCGACGTGCATCGGTTTGACATTGAAGGACAGACCGTGGTGGGCGACCATGTTCTGAAACCGTTCAACCGTGGTCATCGTCCATGAATCGATTTTTTCTTCTTCCACGTTCATGTGGATGTGGAGCAGACCTCCCGTGGGTTTGAGGGCCAGCATGCAGGCTTCCCAAACCGGCTCGCTTGAAGGCAAAAGACCGAGATGGCACCGGTCTGCCGTTCCGCGCAATTTTTCGAGCGTGAGGGCGTTATCGCCGGCATGAACGGTCAAGCGGTTGAGGAGATTGTTGGCCTTAGCGCCTGCCTTGAGGCCGGCCAATGAAGCCGGGTTGATTTCACACGCATGAACGTGAGCGGCGCCGGCGTTGACCAGCATGTGGAAGGTGTAGTAGCCAACCCCAGCATAGGCATCGACCACGACCTCGCCTTGCATGTTCATGGCTCCAATCCGTCGCCTTTCGGTGATGTTTCCCGATGAAAACATGACCCTTGAGGCGTCAAAGGCAAACACGACGCCGTGGTCGGAAAACTGAACATGCGGCGAGCC
>CEQW01034491.1_pt1 | contig 10164 bp, 13 predicted proteins | sample 530891 | NCBI WGS metagenome assembly CEQW01 (sample SAMEA2621066, study PRJEB7988) | marine metagenome | biome: marine biome (ENVO:00000447); feature: surface water layer (ENVO:00002042); material: "saline water (ENVO:00002010), including plankton (ENVO:xxxxxxxx)" | depth 5 m
TGAGAAGATGCAACCAAGTGGAAGAGGATATGATCATGGAATCACGACATTCAGCCCTGATGGAAGATTATTCCAAGTTGAATATGCAAGAGAATCAGTAAAACGTGGCACAACTACAGCGGGACTGAAATTCAAAGATGGTGTAGTTCTTGTTTGCGACAAAAGAATCATCAGCAGATTAATCATACCAGAATCTATCGAAAAAATGTTCAAAATTGACAACCATGTTGGTGTTGCAACATCAGGATTGATGGCAGATGCAAGACAACTCGTAGCGCGCTCAAGAGTTGAGGCTCAAATCAACAGAATCACCTACGGCGCAACAGTTCCTGTTGACGTACTGGTGAAGAAAATCTGTGATTTTAAGCAATCATTTACTCAATATGGTGGTTCAAGACCATTTGGAACCGCATTGTTAATCGGCGGTGTTGATGATAACGGAATCCACCTGTTTGAAACAGATCCAAGTGGAGCATATCAATCATATCATGCAGGGGCAATTGGAAGCGGAAGAAATACGGTAATCGAATACTTCGAAAAGAACTGGAAAGATAACTTAACGCTAAATGCTGCTATGAAATTAGGCCTAGAAGCATTGAGAAATGCCAATGATGCAGAACTAAATCGTGACGCAGTAGAAGTAGCAGTTATTGATTCATCTGGCTACAGATTCCTAGACCGCGATGATGTCAACAAGCAGATTGACCGCTTGAAACCCCTTGAAGAATAACCGTCAAGATGAAGGGGCACCTTCCACATGGACTACATGAGGGAGACACATGGTCAGCTTAGATAACTCAGTGCTTGCAAGAATGGAAAAAGGTGGTAAGCGCTATGAATTACTGGTTGACCCTGAAATGGTCGACGATTTCAAAAATGATCCTGACTCAGTTAATATCGATGATTTTCTAGCCATGGATGAAGTATTCCACGACGCAAGGGGCGGAGAAAGGCCCACCGAAGAAGCAATAGAGAACACCTTTGGAACTCAAGATATTTTGGAAATTGCTAAGATAGTTCTACACAAAGGCAGTATCCAATTAACTACTAATCAGCGCAAAGCAATTGTAGAAAAAATGCGGCAGAAAATCATTCACCACATACATAGCCAAGCTGTTGATCCAAAAACAAAAAGTCCACATCCAGTCACTAGAATTGAATTGGCACTAGAAGAATCACGCTATTCTGTAGACCCATTTAAAAAGTTGGAACTACAGATTAAAGATGCTGTTGATAAATTAAAGGTTCTAATCCCGTTATCTTTTGAGACAATGAGGCTTGCTTTCAAAGTGCCCGGTTCAGGTTATGGTGGTGCAATGAGGATTCTGCGTAATTATCACGTCAAAGATGGTTGGCTAGAAGATGGAACGTGGGCCTGTGTAATCGAAATACCTGCTGGAATGAAAGGAGAAATTATTGGTCAAATAATGAAAGTCTCTTCACAAACTGAAGTTAAAGAAATGTGATATTACCTACTACTCTCCAAGGGTTGAGTTTATCATGGGTTGGCCAGTCGCCGGTTTGGAGAGAAAGAAATGTCCCAAGGTCTTAGCGGCGCCGAGCAGCGCCTAGTGACCCCGGGAATGACCATTGGGTCATTGACCGGGATGCGTGTCGGAAGTGGCGCAATCGTCCACAACGACGAAATTATAGCAACTAAACTCGGTTGGGTCCGAGAAAATAACGGAACCATATCCGTCGACCCAATCAATAGTCCATACATACCGCGCTCAGGAGATTTAGTAATCGGCAATGTTGCTGAGGTTCGAAATAATCTATGGTTTATGGACATTAATGGTTCATTTCAAGGATTACTTCCTATGTCACTAGCGCCATGGAAAGTAGAATATGGTCAAGCAAGACAACATATGGATGTTGGAGACAGCTCTCTGGCTAGAGTTCAAGAAGTTGATGAATGCCACAATGTAGTATTGACTATGAAAGGCGTTGGCCTTAGAAGATTATCACAAGGGGCAGTAATTGATGTACCAGTAAACCACTTGGATAGAATCCGTGGTGAAGCGAATGCAAACTTAGACCGTATGAAAGACACCAGTGATTGTAGAATCATTGTTGGTGAAAATGGCAGAGTTTGGGTTGATGGAAATGAAAATGGCATCGACTGGGTAAGAGAAGCACTAGATATTGCAAAGCAACATGGACATAAATCTTCATTTGATTCTGCAATGAAAAAACACGAGAAAAAATTCAATAAAAAAGGTGATGCTTAATGGGCGGATACGGAGATGTACAATTATTACGAGAAGACGGACTAAGATTAGACGGTAGAAAGGTCGATGAGCTGCGGCCTGTTTCAATTCAAGCGGGAATTTTACCAGCAGCGGATGGTTCTGCAATGGTAACGCACGGACTAAACGTTGCAGTAGCAGCAGTTTATGGCCCAATGGAAGCACATCCAAGAAAAATCCAACGCCAAGATAGAGCTGTAATTGATGTTAGATACAATATGGCACCATTTTCAACCAGCGATAGAATTAGACCTGGATTTAATCGAAGATCAAGAGAAATTTCTAAAGTTACTGCTGAATCACTAGAATCTGTAGTTTTGGTCGAACGCTATCCACGTGCTAAAATCCGAGTAGAAATCGAGATATTAGCCGCTGAAGCAGGAACCAGATGTGCTGGTATAACCGCCGCTTCGGTAGCACTTGCTGATGCTGGAATCCCAATGCGTGACATGATTGTTGGTGTTGCATCTGGTAAAATAGAAGACACTGTGGTATTAGATTTAGATAAAGCGGAAGACAATTATGGACAAGCAGACCTCCCTGTGGGAATTCTGCCAAACACTGGTGAGATTGCATTCTTACAAATGGATGGAGATTTATCTCCTGAAGAATATGACCTTGCAATGGAATATAATTTCAAAGCTGCTGCAGAAATTCACGAGGTTATGGTTGATGCGCTAAAAGCACGTTATGAGGAGAGTGAGAACTGATGGTTCAACTAGTACCAAACTTGCTGCGTCAAGAAGTCGCAAGGCTAGCAGAGCAAGATGCTAGAATTGATGGAAGAGACAGATTTGAAGGAAGAGACTTTACCTTGGAAACCGACTGTTTGTACAATGCCGAAGGTTCTGCAAAAGTCACCATGGGCAAGACTGTTGTTTATGCGGGAGTCAAATTCGAAATTAGAACACCCTGGCCAGACAGACCTGCAGAAGGTTCACTAATGTGCGGAGCAGAACTTAGACCTGTAGCACACAGAAAATATGAACCTGGACCTCCATCACCTCAATCCATAGAATTAGGAAGAGTAGTTGATAGAGGCATTAGGGAATCTGGATGCATTGACATGAACAGCCTGTGCATAATTCCTGGCGAAAAGGTTTGGGGAGTAATGATAGACATTCACGTTTTATCAGACGGCGGTAATATTTTCGATGCATGTGGACTTGCAGCAATAGCAGCGCTTCGAACTGCTGTAGTTCCAGCAGAGAGGTTTGATGTTGGCGAAGATTACACACTTGCAGTTAACGGAACCCCAATTATGGCATCATTTACTAGAGTCGGTGGACGCTATGTTTACGACCCCTGTGAAGAAGAAGAATTGGGCGGAGATGAACGAATTCACATCACAATTGGCGATGAAGGACACCTCCATTCACTACAAAAGGGATTAAGAGGAGTATTCACGCCCGCAGAATTCGCAGAGATATTCAAGGTAGCGCAAACCAAGTGTGCGGAACTAAGAAAAGTCGTAGCAGAAAAGGAGGCGAACTGATTGGCTAAGAGAACCCAAAAAGCAGGAGCAACCGCCAAATTTGGCGCAAGATATGGTGTATCAGTAAGAAGAAACGCAGGCTCTGCTATGGCAAAGAAAAGCAGAAAGTATACTTGTCCAGTTTGCCAATACAAGAAAGTTTCAAGAAAGTCTGTGGGCATTTGGCATTGTAGTAAATGCGACTACACATTTGCTGGCGGTGCTTGGGAACCATTTACTAGAGCATCTGATGCTAACAGTAGAATTCTAAGGAGATCTGTTGAAGGTGCGACCACTGCTGATATGGCATTCATCGCTCAGCAAGCAGCAATAGACTACGAAAGAAGTCTAGTTGAATCCGAAGAAGAATGAGGATATTGGAGGACCTATATGTCCGCCACATGGAAAATAACCCTAGAAGTTGAGTCAACTTCTAGTGAAAACACCTCATCACTTAAAGCAGCAATGATAACTGATTGTGAGATAATTGACAACGGAAGTTCTTTTTCGATTGAAATTATCGAACACAAAGCCAAGGACTTACGGGCTATGTGGAATACAAGAATACGTGGATTAATTGCGGTGGATTCGTTAATGACTGTATTAGATGGATTAGTCAATAGCGAGGATTCATCAACCAGTAACGTTTGAGCCTAAATGGTGAGCACATGAGTGAAATGGAACAGTTCCAAGTAGTGGTCTCAGAAATTCAATCAGTTCGACAACAAATGGCAAGTCTAAATGCACAAATTATGGAGCTAAAAGCTACTTCAGATGCAGTCACTAACCAACCTGCTGAACTTTCTCTGCATCAGCAACTTGGTGGAATCTTAATTGAGGTTGCTGACAGAAAGTCACTAATCGAAGTTCTCAATAAAGATGTCAGTACATTGACTGAACACCTAGAGAGGTTGCAAACCCGTGAAGTGGATTTAGTTAATTCTTATGAAAAACTAAAAAAGGTTCTAGAGGGATCTAATTGAGTCATGAAGATACCGAGCTAACCAGGCAACTGGCCGAGCTAGATGACTGGATAACTAAGGCGTGTAAACGTGGAGCTGTGCCTGTTTTGACTGGCATGAATGGTGACATGGACACAGTAGGTTCTGCAATAGCATTGGCAGCATCAAACCCCAACATGATGGCTTGTGGACTTCATCTTGGTAGAGTTTCGAAAAAGGTTTGCCAAGAACTATCAGCACCGTTTCGTAAACTATCCAATGGATTGACTGATTTACCAAAAAACCTGGGCGGAATCATAATTGTGGATGCTGCAGCACCAAATCAAGTTGGTATTGATTTGCCTGATGATATTCCAAAATGCGTATTAGATCATCACAGTACAGATGACTGGAATTTATCTAAGACTGATTTATCAGTAAAATTACCTGTTTCAGCCACTACTGAAATTATTGCACTATATTTGGCAAAGCATTCCTCAGATAGCCTTACAGAACCGGTTAGAAAACTATTATTGGCCGGACTAATTACCGATAGTGGTAGATTCAAACACTCCAGTAAGGAATCATTTAACACAGCTGCTTTAATTCTAAATGGTTCGGATATAGACTATGCAAAATTTGTCGAGTGGTTAGAAACTTCAAAGATTAATTCCAGTGAGCGCGGTACTTTGCTTAGAGGTATGCAAAGAGCAAATTCTACTAATTCAGGCGACTGGAGCATTATTCACTCATATTGTGGGACCTTAGAAGGAAGACTTGCAACCCTCTTACTGGGTTTAGGCCCAGACATCAGTTTAGTTAGCAGGAACAAGGATGGTGAGACAAGACTTACCGCTAGAGCTTCAAAACATGCTACTTCTGAGGGCTTAAGTTTAGGAAAAATTATGCAATCAATTGCCAAGCAATTAGGTGGAGAAGGTGGTGGCCACGATGGTGCCGCTGGCTGGACAGGGGCTACAGATAGAATAACTGCTGAAAGTTCCTTCATTGCCCATATTGCTAAATTAAAGAGGAATGGTGAATAGTAGTGACAAAAATTGACGTACCTAACACACCGGGTAAATTTATTTCTAGATGGCGAGAACAGGGTCCTGTTGAGATTTCAATTTTAGAAGAATGGAAAAATGAAATGGAATTAACATCATGGTTGATGATTGCTGAAGCGGCATTATTCTTAGATGCTGCAGAGTTATTTGAGATAGTAAATGAACAATTAACTCCAGCAGAACAAGCTACAATTGGCCTAGTAAGAAGAAGAATGCTTGGTGATAGTATGCTTGAACAAGCAATTAATGATGCAATTGCTGTTGCCAAAGACCCTGAAACTAGAGATTTGAAATTAGAAGGAAGACTTCGGATGGAAAGAGGATTAACACGATTTGAAAATGGCGATATTGAAGGTGCTAAAGATGACCTAGAATGGGCTGAGTTGCGATTAAAATCTGTTGCTAAAGCAAGTAGAGACCATGATTTATCATTGCTAAATAAAGCCGCATTGCTATTGTCAACTGGTGCACCATTGATGGCATTGCACGTTTATGCTGAAATATCAAGAAATGGTGATCATGCTCAGGAAACCATCGCTATATCTAGACTAGGTGCCTCAAGAATAAGAGCGTCTCTTGGACATATGTTTGATGCTGCTAGACATGCATGGAATGCACACGGCCATGCAATTAGAGCATTCCAAACAAATATGGCAATTGAAGCAGGCACATTATTTATCGAACTTTCATTAGATTGTATTGATGATTCTGCTGAACGTTTCATGTCACAGGTTGATAATGCCAAACCGAGAACTGTTGACGAGGACCAGCCAACACTTGCTGTGCACCCAGAAGATATCGGTGGAGTGTTTGATTGGTGTCATAACAATTTGCCAAGCTCAAACTCTGGAGAGCATCGACCCGATTTACGAGCAATGGTAAGTATTGCTAAGAATATAGGAAAATTGGACCGGTTTTCCGAACTATTCGACGAACCTGATGCAGTGGAAGACGCCACCTTAGCGGCAATGATTCAAGTTTGTGATGACGACCCTAAACACACTAAAATTTGGGGTGAACGGTTGTCCGTCTTAACTCTCATTGACTAGTGTACCAATTATCCAAATCGATGAATTCCTGTTTTGTCCAGGTAATTACTGGAGGAACAGAGTCCCACCACCTTATTTCTTCAACTTTTGAATCAATTACTTGCCAAGATTCTTCATGGGGCTTTTCTGTAGTTACCACACTTGCTACCCACCCTTTTGGATAATATTCTTTATTCCATTCTATGATTGCAACATTAAGCCCTGTTTCTTCTAAAACCTCTCGAAGAAGGGCTTGCTCGGGAGATTCTCCAGGCTCTAAGTGACCTCCCGGTATTTCCCAGCCCCTAGTTGGGTGCTTGACAAAAACTACGTGACCTCCATTTGTTAAAGATGGATTATTTTCTGACGAAGAAGTAATCCAGGCTAAGACAAATTCTGGAAGCATACTAATCCAAACCTTGCTTGGCTAGATCCAAGTACTCTAAAGCCCATTCCTCACCTGATGCAACTAACCGCCTAGCCACAAAAAATGCCTCGGAAAAATTACTTTGGGCAATTAATTTGACTAATTTTTGTTCATCTTTGTTTACAACCTCTACAGAAATCTCATCCTCTACATGAGATAAATCAGGTTCAGAAACTCTACTGGATAAGATGACCATTTGGTCTAAAAATTCTTGACGCTTAGATACAGGCGGTTTGGTCCATCGTTGCTTATCGCTACCATCCATACGTGAGTGTAAGCGGTGCATGAAGTCATCGCGCGGTGTTTGGTGCGATCGTAAATTTTGGACATGATCATAACAAATCCAAGCCTCCTCTGCCTCATTTCTTCGCTCATAAATCCTACCAAGTTCCATCCAAAGTTCGTGATTTTGTGGCCTATGAGCCAATAAATTTCTCGCTAAAACAATGAATAAATCAATTTGACCTGAATCTCGTATTCTTTCAATTCGACGTCCAAATATGATATTGGCTCGCTGATCTCTGAAATCTAACCGTCCACACCTTTCAACAAATGATTGAAGGCTATCGGATTCCATCTGTTGTGAATTAATCATATCCCACCAGACATCTGGATTAAGAGGATCTCTGGTAAAGGCGGCCTCCAATAACTCAAGACCCAATTTTAAGAAATCTATTCCAGTTAATTGATCAACCTGTTCAGGATCTCTGCCTAAAATTGAAAAAACATCTTCTAAAACTGAGCTAAGCCCTTCAGCATCTCCAAGAATTACTTTGATTTCGGCTAAGCAGCGCCAATTTTCTTCTTCAGTAAAGTCATACAAAATAGCCTGACGTGCACTTTGTTCAGCCCAAGATATATTATCGGTAAACCTTGTATCATCTGTTGAGGCTAGTTTGATAAATTTTCTAGCCTGTGACCGATATCGATTGCCTAGGTTACGCCTTGGATGTTGCAACAGATTTCTACTGTCACCTGCCAATTAAACACCTCATTGAACAGACATAAAACCAGATTTATCGGCATCAGAAGCAATTGTTGCATCAAATCCAACTTTCGAAGTAGTACCGTCTGAATATCGTGATGGATCAAGGGAACTACCCTTTTGATTAGACAAGATTACTGTATCCCTATCAGGCTGCCATCTAGTCACCATTGCCCATTCAACTCGAACCGGATCAGCGATGTCGATATCTTCATCAACAACGGTTACCATCTTCATACTACGATGTCCGGCTAAGGCCGCTTGGATTGCTTTTATGCCATCATCTGGGTTATTTTTACGGATTTTTACTACGGCAGCAAGCCATCCGCAGCCACCTTCAGTCATGTGGACATCTAGGCACTCACAAACTTTTGATACTGCATCTTTGATAGTTGGAGATCTTGGGAGACCCATCAAAGTTTTGTGTTCTGCCTCGCCTGGTATAAGAGCGTGGAAAATAGGATCATCTCGGTGAACAAGGCCTTCAAATTCAATCACTGGTTCTTGTCTAACATCATCTAGGGTTCCAGTTATGTCTACATAAGGACCTTCATCGTCATTTTCAAGGGTGATATTACCCCAAAACACATATTCTGCGTCGGCGGGAACTACCACACCATTAGGCATTGTCGTAAGTTTGAATGGTTTGTTGTATAATTTTTCATGTAATGCAGCTGCAATTGTCAACTCATCGATATTTTCGTCAAATGACATCGCTGCTGCAAGTAAGACTACTGGGTCTGGGGCATTAACCACCGCTATGTTAACAGTTTCACCATTTTCTCTGGCTGTTGTCATCATGGTCCTTAGATGTCTAGGGACCAATCGAACAACTGTGTGATTCTCATCGCGGAGGAATTGACGATGAAAGGACATATTCCTAATTCCGCCATATTCGGCAATTATTACGCTAGCAGATGAATAGCGACCACGATCTTGTGGCCAATGGTGGGGAATTGGTATTTCCAGTAGATTTACTTGGCTTTGTTGATTTTCAAAACATTCAGACTGTGACGGCTCTATCAAAACAGGTGTGGCAGGATTCTCCATCGCCCAAGCCAATGTATCAATATATTCTTCTGGCGTAATGCCAATTGCCGCACATAATCTCTCACGGGTCAGCAAATTAACCGCTGCTCTGTGGCCGGGTGTTTCAGAAATATTTTCGAATAATAACATAGGGTTATTTCGGCTTCTAGAATACTCCCACATACCGTGAATTAGGCTGATTGGTTGTGAAATTTTTTCTGCCGCAGCAAGATGGTCTCTGAAGGCCATATTATACCCAAATGAACCAATGGCTTAACCTTTCATACTGAATGTCGTAAAACCATGGGAAATAACGCTTGATTTATGATAATCAGTCCATCGAAAAATTACTTCTCAAGGGTCGTTGTTAAATAGGGGCTTCAAGTCGGCGAATTGCTTCAATGAGGTGATTATGATGGGTAGAGGATTATTCGCCGGTGCAAAGATGGCAAAAGACCGACAAAAATTCCGTTGGTCAGACCGTAGATACAAGAAGCGTATGCTCAAGTCTAGAGCCAAACATGACCCGCTTGCAGGTTCCACTCAAGCCAAGGGTATCGTAATTGAAAAAGTTGGTATTGAAGCCAAACAACCTAACTCGGGAATTAGAAAAGCAGTTAAAATTTCACTAATTAAAAACGGTAACAAACTAACCGCATTTGCTCCAGGTGATGGTGCAATTAACTTCATCGATGAACACGATGAAGTCATGGTTGAAGGTATCGGTGGCCGTATGGGTCGTTCGTACGGAGACATACCCGGAGTCAGATACAAAGTGATTCAAGTTAACGGTGTATCTTTGAACGAAATGGTACGTGGCAGAAAAGAGAAGCCAATTAGATGAGGTGATTATTTGTCAGAAGCAGAAGTTGTTGAAGAAACCGCCCCAGTGCAGGAAGAAATTAAGCCGATTGCCGGGATTGGTACACTTGTCTTTGGCAAGTGGGATGCTTCTGAAGTAACT
>CEQW01031698.1_pt1 | contig 10148 bp, 7 predicted proteins | sample 530891 | NCBI WGS metagenome assembly CEQW01 (sample SAMEA2621066, study PRJEB7988) | marine metagenome | biome: marine biome (ENVO:00000447); feature: surface water layer (ENVO:00002042); material: "saline water (ENVO:00002010), including plankton (ENVO:xxxxxxxx)" | depth 5 m
TTTACCAGTTGTCTGGCAAGGCAATGCTGGGTAGCCACGCCCTGATGGATAAGAGCTGAAAGCATCTAAGCTCGAAGCCGCCCCAGAGACGAGACACCTCAGAACGCTCGTAAAAGACGAGTTTGATAGACTGCGGATGTACGCACGAAGCTTCGGCGACGTGTTCAGTCCAGCAGCACTAATTGTTCGAGCATCTTTTTCATTATGTATCCGCACCTCGAGTGCCCTTCGTCTAATAAGCATGCCAATTCACGATGCGACGCCATGTCGTGTCATTCCAATTCGAAAGAAGATGGGTGCACGGTCACAGCGAAGGTGTTTACCCGGTCCCATCCCGAACCCGGAAGTCAAGCCCTTCTGCGTCTGTCCCAATACTGTGGTACGAGAGTCCACGGGAACGGCAGTCACTGTGCCCCTCTTCTTTCCTCTTGGATATCCTCGATTCTTCTTTTCCTTACACCTAAGATTTCTAAACTACGTACGGATACATCGTAATACAGGTGAAGGTTATGCCGATTGATACGCTGGATATTTTGGGTTCTGATCAAATCGGAATCCATCTCTCTTCTGTCGGCAACGTTTTGTTCCATCCCCGAGAACTCCCTGAGGTAGCACTTGAGCAACTCGAAACTGCATTGCAACTTGAAATGGCTCCTATTTCCATCGGCGGTTCAAATCTCATTGGAGCCCTGCTTGCTGGAAACTCCAACGGAATCGCTGTAGCAGATATTGCTACTGAGAAAGACATCGATCAACTCACAGCTTACGGTGATGTCGTCGTCATGGAAGGTGGCGTCAATACGGCAGGAAACCTTCTTCTTGCAAACGAACAAGGCTGTGTTGCATCCCCGAGCATTCCACATGATGGACTTGAGATTCTTGCCGATGTTTTGGGTGTTGATATTATCGCAACCACGATTGGCGGACAAGATGTTGTTGGCAGCCTTGGAGTTGTGAACGATCAAGGTGTTTTGTTGCACCCTGATGTCGCTGGAGATGAGGTCCTTCTCATCGAAGAAGTACTAGGCGTTCCTCCAATGGTCGGGACTGTATCCTTTGGCTCACCATACGTTGGAGCAGGAATCTGTGCATCAAATGAAGGTGCCGTCGCGGGTAGTGAGACTACCGGTCCTGAACTCAATCGAATCGAAGATGCACTTGGCATCATCTAACAGCCGGACACCAATGTTCAATAGCCTCTCTTCCAGAAGTTTGCATATGGGAGAAATGCTCTATCAAGGTAAGGTTAAGCAGGTATGGTCGACTGACGACCCGGATGTATTGGAGTTCAGATTTACAAATCAGATTTCTGTATTCGATCAAATTATTCCATCATTGATTCCTCGCAAAGGTGAGTCACTAAATCGCACAACAGCTCACTGGTTCAAACTGGTTGAAGAAGAAAACGTCTGTGGTACTCATCTCGTTGAGGTTAATTCCGCAGACCGATGTCTCGTTCGTAAAGTCGAAGTTATCAAAGAACCAGGGGCAATTCCTCGAGATATGGAATGGGTTTTCGTACCATTGGAATTCATCTGCCGTCACTACCTTTCTGGCTCAGCTTGGCGTCGATTCCAGCGCGGTGAACTAACGCCAGAACAGCTCGGTGTATCTGCTGATTGCGAATATGGTGCAAAATTGGAGAAGCCTTTTGTTGAAGTAACGACGAAATTTGAAGCTTATGACCGAAACATCGACCGTGCTGAAGCGCTTGAAATCTCGAACATTACCGATGAGGAATATGACGCAATTGTTACTGCTGTTCTGAAAGTTGACGAGATCATCGAACGAGAAGCGGCCAAGAACGGTCTTATTCACGTCGATGGCAAGAAAGAATTCGCTCTTGGTCCAGGTCGTAAAGTCGTCCTTGTTGATACATTTGGAACGCTTGACGAAGACCGATGGTGGGATGCTGAGGCATACGCTAATGGGGAGTGCATTGAATTGTCCAAAGAATTTGTCAGAACCCACTACATCAAAACTGGCCATCAAGCAGAGTTGAAAGCAGCACGCGATGCAGGTACAACGGATCCACCCATCCCTGCACTTCCTCAGACCGTCATTGATGAAACAGCAGCCCTCTATGCCTCAATGTTCGAGCGTCTTACTTCAGAAACGTTCTGAAGTTAGGCATGCTTCCTGTGAATGAGGCCTGATCCTCTGCGCTCAGCTGCAATCAAAAGGGCATTCAAGTGGCGTATCGCATCACGAACTCCACCATCAATTGGCTCATCTTTGGCAACAGACCAACCTCCACCAAGGAGTGTTGAGCGTAATGTTTTGACCTCTTCGTACGTCAAATATCCCATAATATTCAGTCCTCCTGAACCTTTCATGTAACGTTCATCCCCGACAACATCAGAATTGCACCGTATGAGCAGGAAATCCAAATGCTCGACGAGATCCTCATACAATTCGTTGGCTTGCGAGCCCATATCCCGAATATTTTCTCGGACATATTGAATTGTTGAACCTGTGTGATGGGGGAATCGACCAAATCGTTCTCGATTCCTGTCCTCTCCTAACATAATGGGGACTCCATCAACGTCAAGCATTCGTGTCAGCGTAAATAGTACGGTAGGATCGTCCCAACTGATTGCATCTCTTACGTTCCAGTCATCAATTCCCTGCGTGCGAAATCGTTCCTGAATTTTCGGATGTTCACACATCATCGTCCATTCTTCATTGGATTTTTTCTGACTTGAAACCAGTGCTTTGAATACGTCTGAAACGAGACCAGAGTGACATCCGTCCAGCGTGTAAAATGCCGTGGTATTGTCGTGATTCTGGTTCATCATTCATACCCAGAACCTCTCCTCTATTGAGGTATGTGATGTGCTCATTCGAAGAATTTTGACATTCGTTCTTCGATACTTGATTTCTCTTGAACATCATCATCCGGATTCATTTCTCTTCGTATAGAATCCAATCGCCCAGAAGGTGTTTGGTCTTCGACAGCTGGAATGTTTTCGATCATTGTTGGCAATGGTTCATCATCAACATCTTGATGGTCAATTACAGGAACAATGTCGTCTTCTACTGGTTCTTTTTCGGTGATTTTCTCTGTGGATACCTGTGGCTTCTTTGATTGTACCTTGCTCTGATTACGAACTGGTGATTGCAATGACGCAGTATCTTGTCGTTGGACGATGAACAGGTACAGCCCAATCAACACAAAGGCAACAGATCCTCCCCAGAGTATATTGGACGAACTAAGGACAGATGGTTCATCGATCTCATAGAGGATCGAGGCAGAATTGTCACCCATATTATCGTCCACATCGAAGGGACTGTTGCATCCTATGGTGGCATCAAGTTGTTCGTTATCCTCAAGTCCAATCGGGTCAATCCGGACGTTTGGTGAGAATTGTGAACCCGTGAAATCGACCATAACATTGGCGTTAAAATCGCCGGTTTTACTCGTCACAGTGAGCATACATACCGAACCCTCCAGAACAGCATAATTGGTTCGTGATACAGCCACATTGATGCTTCCCTGCGCTGAAATGCTACTAATTCCTATATTCCAACCCGATTCTCGAGCGGTAACACCCTTTTCGAGATTAGCAATGACGTTACCAAATTCATCGTAAACAGTTACAACAATTGTGAAAATACCTGGTGATGGATCCCAGTTGTCGACGGTAAGATTCGCAAAGGTTGATTGATTTTCAAAAATGTTGAATGTGGTGTCAACTACAGGGATATTTTCGCCTCGATTTGTGGCGACGACGAATGAAAGTTTTGTGTTTGCAGACGAATCTCCAACCACATCGCAACTCACGAAATCTCCAGAGAATGCGACTTGCCCCAACTCCGAGAAAGCCTCATTCAAGAATGTGCAAGAAGCAGTAACTTGAGGTGCTTCTCGTCCAATTAAGACTAGTTGGAGCTCATCATCTCCACTGCTCAAATTCAGATATTCCAATCCAGAGGGAATTGTGAATGTGTACGTTGACTCCGATACCGAGGTAATGTCTCCCTGAATCTCCTCTGATCCATCGTTGAATATGGCGAGGGTGAGTTGTGTTCCGCTGCGTGCCCAAAGTACGGGGCTGTCAGAGAAAGAGATGTTCGAGGATTGAACATTGAAGTCAAGTTGTTGTGGGTCAAGCTCTGGATGCGTTACGACTACAGATACCGCAATCGATGCCCCATCCCAATCAACCGGTGGCAGGAGATTAATTGGTAACCCTTGAATTTCTCCTGGCACAATTGTTAGAGGTGTAACAATCGATGCATTCCAGCCTACTGGGAGATTGAGTACTTGGAATTCAAACTCAGGCAAATCATTTCCTGTATTCTTTATCCAAGCCAGAGGATAACCTCCGCTTGACGAAACATGCCATTGATCGATTGCCTGTAGGTCATAATCTGAGGCACCAATCACCCGAACTGGAATTTGGAATACTTCCATTCCTTGCCCGATTGCGTCTGAAATTCGAATTTCCAAAACATTGACATCACCTTCTAGGGCATCTGCCGGAGTTTCAACATAAATCTGAGCAGTTGTTGTCTGTCCTGGCTCCATGAGGACGCCATCTGGCAGCGAAATGTTCCAACCTTGTCCATATTTCGTTAGATAAGGTACAGAAGGAGTGTTCCCTTTCTGCTCGAGTTCGACTTGTATGTAGTCGCCTCCTGGCATGATTTCGAGATTACTATTCGCAAGGTTCAACCCCCATTCAGCATGCTCAAGGACAGTAAGTTCAACTTCAAACTGGTCAAGTACATAACCTGAAGAAACGACGGTGTACTGGAGAACTGCATTTGCATCCTTCCATGCATAAGGTATGGTCTGAGTGACCGTTACAGTGGATGATTGATTCACCTCAAGCATGGTTGAATTGAGTACCGAATGAAGCGGCCAAACGGCTGAATCATTTGCATCAGTCGTAAGGCTCAATGAGGGAATCAGTTGGACATCGTCAAGGAAATTCCCTATGTTTGTGATGTTGAACTGCAAAAGGTGTTCTGAGTTTGGTTGTACCTGTTGTTGGTTACCGTTTAACACTTCAATACCCCAATCATGTCGCTGTTCAGCTTCGATGAGAAGTGTCGTTGTTGTAAGAACGGATTTGTTCACCATGGAACCCCATTCGAATTCAAGATAGAATGGCTGTGCTGCGGGGAGGCTCTCGTTGAGTATGATATCCAATGGCATAATTGTTGTTGCCAACGGACCTAATGTTCGAATTGGATTGTAATATGTGAATTCAACATCCTCTAATGAAATATTATCCGTTTCAACAACCCGAGCCACAAACTCGTACGTGTCCTCACCGTTCCCAGGATTCTCAAGTTGGATCAAAAGTTGGTGAGTTGTACTCACATTGAACCCTGATGGTTCCGAAGACATAGGGGGGTCAATCACTGTTAGCGCAGCACGGTGGATCTGCAACACATGGACACTTAACTCAAATCGATGATGGTTGGATGATGTCTGATCATCGGTTTCAAAGAAAAGACGTTGGGGTGGTGCGTTCGGAGGAATGTATACCTCCAGTTCGACGACGTGGTCGGATCCTGCCGCCCCTGTCACCGTCAACACCCCATTACTCAGAGTCCCTCCACTCGAAACATTCCATTGCCAATTTGGCAGGGCAATATTCGCTTGGTTCAAATCCCAACTTAGCGTACCTGATTGAGGCAAAATCATTCTGAACTCAAACTGATGTGCCATAGCGGGAACTGTTCGGATGTGTGTCGGTGAGGCATGTGTAGCGACTGCAGTGAAGTTCGCATCCAGTGAACGACACAGTGTATCTTCTCCACTACCGATGCACGTCGTGAGCGTTGAAGTGGTTTCACTTCCGTACGAAACGGAACCAGGAACATCAAGGAGTATTTTCAATTCCTTCTTCTCACCAGGTAGCAAGGAAATTGAGTAGACCTCGTTCGCACCATCCGATAATACAGGTGTTCCGCCCCACGATGGGTTTGTCCAAGAGATTGATGTGGTTGTTTCAACAGCATTGCCAAGATTCTCAAACAACACGTATGTCTCGGCGGTGTAACCTGGGATTCCATATCCTTCCGAAGATGCGAGGCCAGTTGGACCCACCAAGGATAATCCTCTGGTTCGTAATGCCTCGATTGGAATCCATGCCGAGGTTTGAACACTTGAATCGGTTGTTAGCGTTGCAGTTATTTCGATGTACCCATCTTCATCACCCAGTGCATCTCCCGGTAGTGTGGCCACAAATGGTATCGTGAACGGTGAGGACGGCACAAGTTCAACATCGATCAAATTCGTTCCGACCTCGACTTCAACAGACCAGTCATCAGGCAAATTTGTCGTATCGTAAGTGAGGTCCCAATTTGCTGTTCTGGAACCCGTAGCAGTAACTGCGATGTCAAAATTCTCTGTGGATCCTGGTGAAACACGAGTGACCGTTTCAGGACCTTGGATTAAGACTGCATAAGGTTCGACAACCGTTAATGTTGTTTCCTGAATGTTGTTGTCTTCTCGCGCCTCGGTTAGGTTTTGGTTGACATCAAGAACCAATTCGAACGTGTGAGTTCCAAGCGAAGCAGTAACGTCCACGCTGAACGTAGCTGGGCCACCATCACCAGTCGGCGAGAGTGGCTCGAGATCATCGAATCGAACACGTGATACTTCCTGACCGTCCATGTATAAGGCACAATCAATACTGTCTTCGCTTTCCCAAGTACCAATGTTCGCGAATTGACCCGTCACTGTGAGGGTTTGACCGGGATCCGGTGATGTTGGGTTGAATGAGATTCCGTTTCCGTCGGGGAGTGGTGCAAGATCAAGCAGTCGTTGTGATACCAATGTATCCCCGTAGAGGATATCAAGAAATCCATCTCCATCAAGGTCTGCAAATGCAGGGGCAGACCAGACGCGATGTGGCATTGACAGCGGCTCATCCCAACCATCGGAGACTTCATTGTCAAATCCTGTGTCTCCTTCAAAGGCAAAAATGCGCCGTCCAAATGCAACAACGAGTTCTGGATCTCCCTCCCCGTCGATGTCCATCCATGCAGGTGGTGATGCAGCAATCTCATCGTTATCGTTTCCTGAACCGCCTCTGTTCATGATTTTATTCCACTCTTCGGTAGGTGGGTCATTGGTAAGGTCGTGACAACCAACCATTCCCTCACGATCAAATGTTACCGATGAAGCTGAATACCACGTTACCCAACAGAGCCGGTCATGGATGTTGTCACCGTCGCGGTCGATTGGCAGTGGTGCAGCATCTGCATATCCATTGCGAGCACGGAATGAGAATATTTCCTCTGTTGAGGTGAGTTCCATTCCAATAAATCGTGCACCAAGACCGATGGTGCGTCCGTTTGCATCAGTTGGAATGGTTAGAACCATTTCGGGAGCAGCGTCACCATCCAGTTGGACGACGACTGGACTCGGTAAACGTAGACGTGGGGCATCGGAGTCCGTATCTGTTCCAGACAACGCTACTCTTCCCCAATCGTTTGACCCAGTACTCCCATCGATCCTCCAAACCCACATATTTCCTGAATTTTCATCGATTGTTGTAGCAACGACAACAGAATTTTGACCGTCCAACTGAGCCCATGCAGGATCACTTGGATGGGTTCCCCGATCGAGTGTCACGTCCCAATGTTCGGTTGGTGAATTCGCTCCGAGTGGTAGGCTCACGATGTGTGGGTCGTCGGTCGTTGTATCAACCACAGTAAGAACCAATTCTGGTAGACCATCCAGTTCCAAATCAGCAAGAAGCGGTTGAGTGACTGAAAGATGGTTGCTTTGCCGGGTTTGGAAATGAGGACTCGTGATGCCGATTCGATAGTCTGTATTGGTCCATGACCACATAAGTTCATTCGAGTGGCCTCCGCTTTGCCAACCGGATTCATCGCATGATAGTTCAGGCGACCAGACATCGACTTGAAGGGAACTTTCAGTGTCGTAAACGACCACAACTTCAACAGTTCCATCTTGGTCAACGTCCACAAGAACAGGAGTTGAGCGGGCTGACCTTGTATCACCCAAATCGACTTGCCAGGCGAGATCAGCATCATCGCCAGCAAAGAGTGACAATTTTGTTGAACTTGTCGAGGTGCTCTCGTGTAAAATCACGGCAAAGAGGTTTAACGGAGTGCAACGCTCAAAGGCTCCTGGACTTGTAGCTACGCTTCCTGAGAAATTTCCGATGATCGATCCATACGCATCCGAACCGATGTTGTCATCGAGAGCGACCCAGTTGATGACAGGGTGATCAATACTCAGCATTGGCCCTGTTGTTGAATTATGAACAGGCATGGTTCCATTTCTTGTTGCGCTTCCTCCGTACTGGCCCCATGGTTGTTCACGATCATCCCAAATCTCTGCGGATGTTGGAAATGTTTGTGGAACACTGGCCAGATTTGAAAATTGAATTTGAGTGAACGAAACCATCAGCATCAGTAAAATGATGCTGATTGCAGGGAGACGTCGCCCTGTTTCAGAATGGCTTGCGCTACTCATTGTACACATTCTGTCGTGAGGGGTTGTTATTGTTTTGCTCTTGAAGCATCACACCGACATGATTTTTCGTTGGATTTCTTGATTTCAGACACCTTTTTCCAATGCGCAGTCGCCTGAATGAATGCGTGGGCTTCATATAGGGGTCGACAGTGGGCGAAATGACTTCGGTCAGTTTCTCTCCCGAGGCGCAAGCCGGTGAAGGACGGAAAGGTTCTGCCTCTTCCCCTTCGTCACTCGGAGAGAGAAACCCGGGAGAGGAACACAATGTACAAAATTGTCACGAAAGAGGATACCATTCGCATTCCCGCAGAGTACATGAAAAAGGGTCAATCACTTGACCAACACATCGACCGTCTTGCAATGACTGCATTTGAAGGTCGTTTTGATGAACAAAACAGATTCATTTTGGTGACCAGCAACCATACACCACTTGGCCGTGGCCGCATTATCCATGGTGATGGAGCAATTTACCAGCGTGTTCGTTTCGACGCTCTTCTCTTCTGCATGGACGATTACGAAGTCGTTGAAGGGGCAATCTCTGAAGTGAACGAATTCGGTGCATTCGTTCGAATTGGTCCAATGGAAGCACTGCTTCACAAATCACAAATTCTTGATGACCAAGTCGAAGTCAACGTCGGTGCCGGTACCATTTCAGGTCGGAACGACGACAAGCGACTCGGAATTGGAACTGCAGTACGGGCACGAATCGTATCTCTCTCTCCTGACACAAGCGATCCCCGTCGCTCTAAGATTGGTCTTACCTGCAAACAACCAGGACTTGGATCACTTGAATGGCTAAGTGAGGCAGGTGAATAATCATGGCAAAGAACCCATATGCATGTGCAGAATGTGGCCTTATTCTCCAAGATGGAGTTGACCAATGCCCACGAAGCCCATCCGCTCAAACCACAACCGATTGGCAGGGATATGTCATTATCATTCATCCTTCTCGTTCAGAAATCGCTGAACGTCTCAACATCGACCAACCTGGCCGATATGCATTGAAGGTGAACATCCGATAAGGAGGACGAAAACATGGAAATTGTAAGTCGAACAGAGAACAAACTACTCAGCCGAGTTGAAATCGATTTCAAATGGAACCACAAGGGAACGAAAACGCCTTCAAAGAAAGAAGTTATGGACCTCGTGAAGACACTTGAGCCAGGATCAAATCCTGACTTTATTGTGGTCAAGAATTGCAAAACTCGCTATGGACAAGCTCTCACCACTGGACAAGCATTGATTTACGAAACTGCTGAGTCAATGGCAGTTGAACCAGAATACATTCATGAGCGTCACAAGGGCTTTCGAAGTGGAAACTCCTCAGACGAACCTGAGCCGGCATCAGAAGAAACAGAGGAAGGTGATGAGTGATGGGTGAACCAAATCCAAAGGCCAAGTGGTCCAAGTATGGAATCACCGAAGACGGAACTCTCGAGCGCAAGGCAGAAAACTGTCCAACTTGCGGTCCAGGTGTGTTTCTTGGAATCCACGCCGATCGCAAACACTGCGGCCGTTGCGGTTATTCGGTCAAGAACGAGTGAGACAGTACGCCATCGTTGGTGAGTATCCAGAGTTGCTCATCTTTGAAAAAGTGTTGAACCACTACTTCGTTGTGTTTGATGATGTTGACATCTTTCTCTTGTACTGCAATCTCCTCGCGCCAGCCTGAGAGAACCCA
>CEQW01004654.1_pt1 | contig 10097 bp, 9 predicted proteins | sample 530891 | NCBI WGS metagenome assembly CEQW01 (sample SAMEA2621066, study PRJEB7988) | marine metagenome | biome: marine biome (ENVO:00000447); feature: surface water layer (ENVO:00002042); material: "saline water (ENVO:00002010), including plankton (ENVO:xxxxxxxx)" | depth 5 m
GAATATCTCTCCTGGAACTTTGGCACCTCCAACAATGACAATTACTCCATTTTCAGTTGGTATGCTTGGAGTTGTTGATTTGAATGGTTCACCGTACATGGTTAAATGGACAATTTTTGGCCTGTTTTCATCACCTTTGACAATGCTTCTCAAATATTTGAGCGGATTTTTTTCGTAACGACAAGTTAATCCATGCCCAAATCTTTCGTTCACTGAAACTACATTTTCGAAAAGCTTGTCATCTTCATCACCAGATAGCAGAAATTCACTAACGCCCATTGCCCGACTTACTAGCGCTAAGTGAGTAGTAATTCTTGGGTCTCGACCTCTACGGTGGCCAAGTCTTAGAACTTCTATATCGATATTAGACATCTCAACACCATGTTAGTGGCTTATGCATCATCAGAAACAAGTCCATTTTGCCCGTCAGCTCGCCCAGATGGTGGTGCGATTTCAAAACCTTTTGAATCACAGAACTTTTTCAACCAAGCAAGTAAAGAAGCATCTACAAGTAAATGAGCACAATATGTGATCCCTAACCACAACAAAGCTAATCTCGCTGTACGCCAAACGCCATCTGATGATGTTAATTCATCTGTTAATAATCCCAAAGCAATCGGTTCTAAGACATATAAGCAACAGAGAATTATCAGTGCACCGGATAATAATGCAGGAGCAAGTTGGCCTAATTCTCTACTAAAATCCCTCAATAGAGATGATAGAAGTCCCAAGCCAATTACAGTCAGGGCTACCTCTGAAAAATCTAGATTAAAAAAAGTTGAGACACCAGTGGAAAGGTCATCGCTACTCGTATCAACTGTCAACCACCAAAATACCAGTATTATTGTCCCAAGTCCGCCACTAAAGTATGCTTTATTTGCGATCATTTTGAAGATTGACGCTCTATCATCTGGTTTTAATCTAGTAATTAGTCTAGTTGCCAACTCAATGCTCGCTTCAGACATAGAATCTAGAGAATCTTCAGCAGTTTCATCCGAAATACCAACCTCAGAAATCATAAGTTCCCCATCCGACATTGGCAGACCTTGAAGGTCACAACTTATCAAATCTATCGAACTGGGCCAGTTGATGAGTGAGAACTTGACACCCCAATCAAAACGCGGAAGTGTAATCTCAAGTAAAATAAATAGAACACTAAATGATAATTGTTTTCTGATGGGAATATTAAACCTAACTCCAGATTCATTCTTTAGTGAAAGCCGGGTTAATGGGGTAGAAAATGCAATTGTTAAAGCCAAATTAATGATTGAACAAGGTGCAACTTGGATCGACATTGGAGGTGAATCTACTAGACCAGGTGCTGAACCCGTAACCACCGATGAGGAGATTAGCCGAGTTATTCCGGTATTATCGAAACTTAGAGAATTACATCCAGAAACTATGATTTCAGTAGATACAAGAAATCACCAAGTTGCCCGCAGAGCATTAGAAAACGGAGCAGACATGATTAATGATGTATCTGGTTTGAGAAGTAATGAAATGATCGAACTGGTAGTAGAATATGGCTGTGCTATTTGTATTATGCACATGCAAGGAGAACCAAGCAGTATGCAAACTAATCCAAATTATGAAAATGTAGTTGATGAGGTTACTGATTATCTTGAAAATAAGGCTCAATTATTGCTGGACAAAGGACATCCAAAAAACTTGATAGTAATCGATCCTGGAATTGGTTTTGGTAAAAGCCATGAGCAAAACATAGATCTAATGAAATCTACCAACCGCTTGAAAGAAAATGGGTTTGCTGTTCTTTGGGGCACATCTAGAAAATCGGTAATTGGATTGATTACAGGAAAGAAAGACAGTATCGACCGATTGTCTGGGACCCTAGCCACATCTGCATATGCCCATTCGCAAGGTGTTGACATATTACGTGTTCATGATGTGGATGAACATCAAGATTTTTTCAAAGTACTAAGCACTCTACAAGATTAAATTCCGCCAATCAAACCTGCAGCGGCGACCCAAGCACCTAACATGCTGCCAAGGTTAGTCAGGGCAGTTACAAGTAATACTTTACCCGCTTTATTTGACCAAAAACTGCCTAATGACTCTAATTTTAGGAACTGCTGTAACTCTTCGGCTGTTGGCTCTGCAACTTTTAGTTGAACATAACCAGCAAACCAACCTGCTGCCAGCGTAGGGTTTAGTGATGTTATTGGAGATGCTAAAGCAGCAGTCATTATAGCCAAAATATGACCTCTAGCAATAATACAACCAATTGCCGCAAATAATGCGTTTGCCAAGGTCCAGACAGTAAATAACTCAACTAGATCAACACCACTTCCACTGTAAACAAAGAAACCAAATAAGCCAAATACCAACATAGGAATTAGCCAAGGAATGCTTTTGGCTACCAAGGACTTATTCGGGATATGTTCAAGTTCAGCCAATGATTCTGTAGGTTTAGAATTCGAAAGGTAACTCTCAACACCATTCAAATGACCTGCACCAACTACAACCAATGTCTTTTTTTCGGGATTTATTTGTAAAATCTTTTGCGCCAAAAATGAATCTCTTTCATCAATCAAGACAGACCCAGCACCTGGTGAAAACTGTTTTAATTCATTCATTAAATCAGTTAGTATATCACGGTCTTCAAGAATTTCATCTAAGTTAATCTCCTCTTCGTCGTCTTCTTCGCCAAGCATCGAATACAAAATTTTGAACTTCTCGGTAAATTTCATTTTCTTCCAAGCCCTACGCAAAGTTGTTTGAATATCTCGATCGATTAACTCTACTTCCAATCCTTGCTGTTCAGCTATATTGACAGCAGCAAGTAATTCAGCACCGGGTTGTTGACCTTCATCAAGACCTAATTTTCTCTGCTCTGCAGCAAGTAATGATTGCAATAAAACCAAAGGCGCTTTGCCCTCTTTTATCACCTTAAGCAAGCCTTCTTTGTCTAAACGCCTGCCGCTAACTAAAGAGTCATATCTCGACTTACATAATTCAACTGCAACTACATCTGGTTGAAATTCTTCAATTTGTTGTTTTACCGCTTCAACACTTTTAGTAGAAACGTGTGCTGTTCCAAGCAAGCGTAAATTAGGATTTACTTCAACTATGGATGAATTTGTAATATTACCACCTCATTGAGCAAAAAGATCTCTCATTATATTGACTGTTGACTCCATTGCTGTATTTTCCAAGTTAGCGTCATCATCAGCAGATTTACCAATCACAAATTCAAATGGAATTTGTCCTCCTCCAAGAGTTCTATGTCCACCAGCAAGACCATCTGGGAAATTACTTGAAAGAGTCTTACCTACATGGAGGCCTTCCCTATTAGAGCGTACTGAGAGGATAACTTTGCCTCTCCTAGTTCCCAAGGCAATTACTGTGTCAACCCCTTCAGTAGGCAGAAGGAAATCTGCAATTTGTGCCAAAGAGTCTCTATTTTTCAAATTAGATACCGGAGCAATTATCGTAGAATTATGCTGAATCTTGTTGTTTAAGGCTTCAGTAAATGACTCTAGCGCTTCCACCGAACGCGGAGGCATTTCTATAGAACGCAATATATCTTTATCAACCCAAGCATTTATCCACAGCAATGCCCGGATGTCAACTGCATTGAAATCCCGAGTGAAACCAAGTGTATCTGTCTTAATGCCAAACGCAAGAGCTGTGGCAACCCGAGCAGTCATCTCAAAATCACTATCCATCAATAAAGATGCCACCATTGATGAAGTTGATGAGTATTCTGAACTAACCATTGCCATATCTGCAGTAACTGGTTCATCCACTGAATGGTGGTCAATTATTACATGCGGAATACAGTCATTAGGGATGATATTATTTGCACCAGGGCGATGAAAATCAACAGCCACAATAATGTCAGAATCTTTCACTACATCAGCAATTTCCCAATCTAGAATAAGTCTGCGTACGGGAATTTCAAGTTGTCTAACCATTGCTTGATTCTGATGATGCTCAATCATACCACCATGAACAATTTGTGAGTCATGGCCGTGTTTTGAAAATAATTCATTCATCGCCAAAGCGGAGGCAAGAGCGTCTGGGTCGGGATTATCATGACAGAAAATAGTGACTTTACTACCACCTGTCAAGCTGGAAATGTAATTTTCAAGGCTTGACGCACCTTCATTTCTTTCCCACCCCCTGATACGATCTTGCATTGCAGAAAATGAAATATCATCAATACTAATCAAATCATAACCATCGCCTTCCATTGGAATAGTGGTTAGAATTGGGGATTTAGGCCACTTACTTTTTATCGAACCTAATGGGTCTTCGTCACTTAATGACTTATCATCTAAATACAAAATAGCCGTTGGTGAATGATTGTTAAGTGGTAAGTCTGCCAATTTTACTGGACCCGGTAGGGCAATTATCTCACAATTCTCTAGATCCTGCCCAATGGGAAGGGCTTGGGCCATCCCAACAAGCGTACAATTTCTGCGCCTTGAACACCATTTAGCAAGCCGTAATCCAAGGCCGCTAGAGCCAAATATCAAGAACATGCCAACACCACGGTTGTATTAATTTCAGTCTTGAAATAGAGCCGGAGCCTCTCTGGCAACACCTAGTACTTCAAACAAGTCTCTTCTTTGGCAACCTTTGACAGATGCAACAAAAGTTGTTGGAATCATTTGTATGGTTTTATTGAATGCTGTGGTTTGTGAGTTGTACATTTCTCTTCGATCAGCAACTTGATTTTCTATTGCCACCAGTTCCTTTTGAATATTGATGAAATTTGAATCAGACTTTAAGTCTGGGTATGCTTCTGCAATTGCGTTAATCCGAGGAATCATTGAACTCATCATTGACTCTGCAGCTGCTACTCCTTTGACATCCTTATTTTGTAATGCACCCGTTGCCATTTGCCTAGCCTTGGCAAGTTCCCCAAAAATTTCTTTTTCATGATCGACAAATTCACTAACAATATTCTCAAGATTTGGTAACATATCGTAACGTTGTTTCAATAAAACATCGATGTTGGCCCATGATTGGTTAACATTTTCTTCAAGAGATACGAGTCTATTCCATGTTGAAAAGAACCAACCAATGAAGAAGAGGAACAGGAGACCAAAGATTAACCCACCAACTATTAATATCATCATGGGTGTACCACCATAGTTTAACTTATGAGCCTTTCTTAAGCAATAACCGCCATTACAGGATAAATACTCAGACCCCTTAGGGATAACTAGGTGGGTCTTTCTGGTTGTTGAATCGGTATTAATTGTACTTGGAGTACTATTAATCTCATTTTTATTTGCCCCCTTGGGACTTGGCGGTGGACTGCTTTATGTTCCCCTTTTCCATTATGTTGGTGGTTGGGGGCTAGATCAAAAATTAATCATTGTTTCACTGTTATTAAGTGCAATAACAAGTTATGGAAGTGGCCTTGAACACCGTAAAAAAGGCTACCATGATGATGAATTGACAGGTGTTGCATTGTGGGGAGCGATTCCCGGCGCGCTAATTGGAGTTTTGTTTGTGTTTGCTACGCAAAACCAATTCAAGAGTATATTCAAATTAATGAGTATAATTATTGTTGGATTTGTCATCTTCAAAATGGTTAAGAAAATAACCACCACTCAACCCGAAGATAACACTGAGTCTGAAATTCAAATACTCAAAATGACATCGTTATCTGCCTTTGGTGGATTTTTATCGAGTGTTATGGCTGTTGGAGCAGGTATGATTTATGTTCCAGCAATGAAATTTTTTGGCGCACTAGATTCCCGAAAAGCGATTGGTTCAAGTTTGAACATAATGATGGTGGTAATTCCATTGGCCATTTTTGCCCACTTCACTCTGCTAGAAAGTTACCAGCTTGAATCGCTAAAAAATGAATTGCTATTGCTAATTGGATTGGTATTAACTACTTTCATCGGGGCTAAATCTGGAGCCATTATTGGATTTAAATTATTTAGTGAACCAATGTTAATGAGGGTCTTTATTGGAGTTCTTAGCATAACGTGGTTAAACTATCTAATCGATGTATTATTGTAATAATCACATTGATTCGATAACCATAGCAATTCCTTGACCACCACCAATACAAGCCGTAGCAACGCCATATTTACCATTGCAACGCTTGAGTTCATGGGCCAGGGTTAGAACTAATCTTGTTCCAGTTGCTGCAAGTGGGTGACCAATACCAACAGCTCCGCCGTTAACATTGACTTTGTTAATATCAAGTCCAAGGTCCTTGACACAGGCCACTGCTTGACCTGCAAATGCTTCATTAATCTCCCAGCGGTCAATATCATCAATTGTCAAACCTGCTTGTTCCAAGGCCTTCTTGGATGACGGAACTGGACCATATGCCATTATTGCGGGCTCCAACCCTACAATACCCCAAGAGATTATCTTCGCCAGAGGTTTATCGCCATCTTGTTTTGCTTTGCTAGCAGATTTTATCACAACAGCCGCTGCTCCATCGACAACTCCTGAAGCATTGCCGGCTGTAACCAGGCTTTCAGGTCCAAATGCCGTTCTCAGTTCAGCCAATGACTCTTTGGTACAATTATGAACAACGTGATCCTCATCTTTATGTCCAATATCACCGACTTTTACAATCTCTTGCTCCCAAATACTGTTTTCTATAGAACTTGCCACCCGGGAGTGTGAAAGTGCAGCAAACTCATCTGTTTCTTCTCTTGTGACACCCTTTCTTTTACAAATCTCATCTGATGTTTGCGCCATGAATGAACCACACATTCCATCAAGTAAGTTTGTGAAGAGATAATCTTCCATGTCTTTTTCTAATACTGTTTCTGCTTTTGGTGGTCTTGCAAGTTTGTAAGTATCTCGCATTCCACGTAGTACGTGTGGTGCTTGTGACAAGTTTTCCATCCCACCAGACACTACTGTCTGTGCTTCACCTAGCATGATCATTTGTGCACCTGTAACTATCGATTGAACACCACTACCACATATTCTAGATAATGTTAGCATTGGAACTTCTTGGGGTATTCCAGCACCTAAACCTGCATGTCTTGCCCCAAATATTGCTTGATCGCATGTTTGCAAGGCGTAGCCCATGACGACATGGTCCACTGAATCAGGTGTTGTATTAGTCTTTTCAAGTGCCCCTTTAATGGCAATTTCTCCAAGCTTTAGTGCACTATAATCCTTTAATAAGCCACCTGGTTGGCCATCGCCACGCTTTCCACCCTGCCATTCACAGAACGGTGTTCTAGCTCCGCCAACAATTACCACTTCTTCCATGGCATAGCGAATTATAACAAGGATTTGAACTTCATGCTAAAACTAGTAAAGAAATTGCACCCAAAAATAGAATCATTGCTGGTAAAATCATTTCTACCGTTGACCTTGAACGACCGATGTTGGTTAGTTCAGTGCCTCGCTTTAATGTTGCTTTAGCCCCAGGTGCATCTTCATCACCAAATACTTCAACTATACTGTTTTGCAAAGTTCCATCTAATCCTTCTTCGGCAATCATAGCATTACTTTTTGACTTAACCTGTCCAACTAAATATACTGGATTACCTAATTTCAGACCGTATAAAGTCCAGCGATGGTCTGTAACTCTCCAACCACCAACTAAACCAGCAAATAACTGAGCAGCAAACTGCTTACCCAGTGATTTAGCAAAAGCACTATCCCAACGTTTTATGAAATCGCCATAATCACTTCTCTTGAAATTCTCACCATTTACCCTTATCCCGCCGGTTCCGTCGTGAAGAATGAAAGGACAGCCGCCAGAATCCTCGCGTATGGTTACCCACCGCGTCTCAGTACGACTACCTTCTTTCGTTTGCACAGTTCGCTTTTGCTCTTGTTCATATGTCCAACGGAATCCCACCATATTTTCCATGTACATATTTTGATTACCATCAACAACAACTCTCAGCACACCTTCGTGTGATGGCCTTACTTGCCCGACTAATTCGTTAGGTCCAAGAGGTACTGAGCGAACGACTGAAGTTTGCAGATCAAGCATTTGAGTAAGCATTTTTGATTTGAACCAGCCAAGTATTAGCAGAATTAATCCGATACCTCCCAATACTGCGATTATAATCAATCGGGTGCTACTATCAACAACTTCAGTTAATCCAACTCCAACAGCAATAACCGTAAACAGCGATGCTAGAATACCAAATATACCAAACAATGTGAAAGTTGCTGGTACTGGTGTACCTACTTTGACTGGATGTTCTGCTATTGGAGTGCCGTCCCCGTCCTGCTTGTAAATATCCAATTTATCCCATACAGCTGGCCCTGGAGCCGGTAGTACCCAATCGCTAGGATCGTTGGTAGGAACATAAGTGGTTTGCTTGAGAAACCAATTATCAATGGAAAGTCCACTTTCTTTCGCCTTTGCCTCTAGAACCTCTGGGTCGATTGCTTGCTGTCTAAGATTGTGCAGGTCTTTTTGATGAGAACTCGGTGTAATTACCGCTAGTCCAAACAGACCTATTGCACTAATTGACAAACCTACTAAAATGTCATCATTATTGTCCAAATTGGTCAGCGTCATTAGCATTCCAACAAGCGCCATTATCCCAAACAAGACATAACCTAACCAGCCATACCAGCGGTAAGGTGTAGAGAGTTTGAAAAAGCCACCATTTAGGTTGAGATTCTCTATCATTGTTACACACTAATGAATTAGTGAATTAAATGTTGCTAATCAGCCAAATAATTTAGAATCATCCAATCCGTTGTTGGATATCATTAACGGTATTGCGACAATTAAGCCACATACTGCACTACACACAGCACTAATACCAATTGCGATACCACTTACCACATCTTCATTCATATCGGCATTAGCAGCTGCTGCATCAGTATTACCGGTTAGTGAAAGAGCAATAGAGAATAAGAAGCCAATAATGATTCCAATCAATACAAGATAGACCCCTTTTCGTTGAAAATTCATCATCCAAATCCCACCAAGTATCGAGGTAGCAACTGAAATGATTCCCGAAACACTGTTTAATATGATATTTGAAGTAGTAATACCTTGTTCTTCTCTTATTTCGCTACTAGACCAACCAACAGCGGCCAACAGCAAAAATATCGCGTTGATGGCACCCCAAATGATCAGCAATATACCAATGACTTTAGCAGCAGAAGATGGTGGTTGCAAAAGAATTACTTGGTTATTGAAACCCGTAGAAATCTGTGCAGTTTGCCCGTCTATCATTACTTGAGGAGCGGAGCCTTCAGTTTGTAAATCGTCCCATGGACTAGGTTGCATGTGTGTCGGTGGTAGTAACAGTTATTCAACTATCGTATAAACCGTCAAAGATGGTTGTCTTGAAGAAGGAAGAACACTTGCGAGATATGAGGCGGACCTTTTGACAGACGTGCTTGTAGTTTTCAAAAAAAACTTTGAACAAGTTCATGATGAAAGTCTTCGTAAGGTAACCGAAATACTAAATCAAGTTAAACACGACTATGATGTTAGTTTTGATTTAAGAGCAAGAGAACAGGTAAGAAGAGCGGATTTCATTGGACGTGATTTGGTTATCGTTCTTGGGGGAGATGGTACTCTTACCAGTATATCTCACAATATCGATGCTGAAACACCTGTTATTGGAGTTAATTCACACCCAATCGATGATGACCCTAATGGAAGCTTTGGTTTCTATATGGATGCAAATATTGAAACTTTTTCTGCCGATATCGTGACCGCACTTTCTGGAAAGGCAATAATCAACCAAATACCCAGACTACAAGCAATAATTGACACAACTTCTGGTAACAGATTTACGACCGACCCAGCGATGAACGATCTTTTGATAGCCAATACTCACCAATATGCACCAAGTAAGTATCATCTTCGACGAGATGGAAAAAAGTGTCGTCAACAAAGTAGTGGATTAGTATTTTCAACTTGGCTTGGCCAAGGTGCTTGGCTCAATCATATAATTGAACAGAACACGATTGAGGATTTAAGAAAAAAAGTTCAAGATAATCAGATAAACAATCACTACTTTGTCGTTGCTAGAGAAATATCGCATAAGCAAAGAAAAGACCAGCCGTGGTCATGGTTAGATTGGACAGATCAAACTACTACCATAACATCTGATATGCACAGAGGATATGTTGTACCGGATGGTTGGGATGAAGTA
>CEQW01130079.1_pt1 | contig 10092 bp, 2 predicted proteins | sample 530891 | NCBI WGS metagenome assembly CEQW01 (sample SAMEA2621066, study PRJEB7988) | marine metagenome | biome: marine biome (ENVO:00000447); feature: surface water layer (ENVO:00002042); material: "saline water (ENVO:00002010), including plankton (ENVO:xxxxxxxx)" | depth 5 m
TTCTTGTAAACGGTTGCACTGAACAGGTCGAAACCGATTTAGATGGCGATGGATATGTTGGAGCCAACGATTCATTCCCGACGAATCCAAATGAATGGAATGATACTGACGGCGATGGCGTTGGAGACAATGCTGATGCTTTCCCATCTGATGAAAACGAAACACATGATGACGACAACGATGGCGTAGGAAACAATTCCGATGCCTTCCCAGATGACCCTAACGAAAATGTTGATTCCGACGGTGACGGTGTGGGCGATAACGCAGACCCCGAACCCAAAGACCCTGAGATTCGAACACCCGACGATATCAATGTGGAAATCACGAATGAATCGGCTTACCTGATTTCAGGTTCCATTCTCATTCTTGCCATTGTAATTTTATTCGTTCGCAGAAAACAACCTCCACAAGCTTCTCACCAAATCTCTCCATTTGTAAGCGAAGATTCAATGTGGAATGAATAATGCTTTCATGAAATTATTCAGAGTTTACAAAGTCAAGAAAAAAAAGATAATGCCGGAATCCGGTAATTTGTCAAAGTGAGGTATTGAGTACTTTTTCTTTGACTACTCTCCACTCCCTGCACCACTTGATTTGAAACCCAGTCAGATGGCGATTTCGTACACATTCAATGCAAAACCGTTTAACACTCGGCCGAACAGGCCATTACAGTGAACAGGATGTCGACTCAGCAATCCACCTCCGTCAGTCGCGTTTTACCAGTTCTTCTGGTGCTTCTTTTAGTTGGGTCGTTGTTGCCCCTAACTGCTCCGAGTGACTCACTTCTTCCATTCGATTCCGTGCTTGACGATGAGCCTGAAGTACTACAATCAGGAAGCGAATGTACTTCATGCCAATCGTACGATCTCTATCTCGATGAGATGACCTCTGAAAGCGGAGGAGATGGCTCCATCACCACAGAAGAACCGTCGGGTTCGCATCAAGAGGAAAGTGCTCTTGGCGGACTCACGTTCCGTTCGGATGAGATGATTTCTGATTTGCAGGTCTATGGTCGCGACAATACTGATCTGGTCACATTAACCGTTTTCATGCAATTCAAGGGAACTGAAGGGTCAACCGCTGATGTCACCTATTCACTTGATGCGGGGGGTTCTGAAATTGATTCTGTTTCGGAGACTCGTGAAGACCCCTGTACAAGCAGTTTCGTAGGCTCCAACAATTGCCCTTGGGTTACCACTACTATTGATTTCGAAATCCCCTCCAGTGGATTTATGGTTGAAAGTGGAAAGCAACTAGAATTGAATATCGATGCACAAGCTACCTGCGAAAGCAGTGGCGGTGGTGGTTTTGGTGGCGGAAGTTGTGAAGTGAATGTTGCCTTTGGGGACGTTGAAGATACATCCGGTACTTCAAAACTTGAACTCAAGGCGAATGCTTTGGCCGACTCATCAGTACGTGTGCACAGGCCCGGTGCTAGCATTCTTGACCCCGAGGTGACGGAGTGGTCTCCAAACCACAGGCCCGACTTCCGTACCATGCAATTCACTGTTGATGTCCGAGATGCTTTCGGTCGTGACGATATTCAATCTGTCGACCTCATACTTAGTACTCCAAACGGAGCAAATTCTGTGTTTGATAAATCATTTGAAGATGATGATCTGAAACTTGACAATGAAGGCCTTATTGGAAACTACACATACACTTACGACACTGGAATTTCCCCAGGGGAATATCCACTGCAGTTGGAAATAAGTGACCTTCAAGGCCACACATTGGTGTTTGAACATCCTGGAATTACATTTGTGGAGTATGACATGTACTTGTCACTTCCATCTTCTCAACCCGATACAGTGTTGATTGCTCCGGGCCAAACATCGAGTATTGAATTCTTAATCGAACATACTGGAGCCATCTCTTCGCCGATGAATGTTCTTTTTGATTTGGTCGGTTCTCCTTTCCCAAGTTCTTGGTCAGAGCCAACATGGGACCAGCCAGGAGGTTACACTCTTGACAGCAGTAAACCGTTTGCACGACCCATATTGACTTTTGATGTGGTTGACGGTGACTTGACCTCAGCTCCAAGCAGTATCGAGGTCGAAGCACGGGCATTTGCGGACACCGAAAACGCCAACAATGACCAAGTATCAATCAAGACCATCACCCTTTCCTTAGAGGAATCAGAAGTTCTTGCACCACCCCGGATTTCAATCTTTGAAGACTTCGAACATCAGATACAGATTGCTGATTCAACCCGTGAAGAGGCGTACGATGAAACGTTGTCGCATTATGTTGATGCTGGCGATGAAAGTGGAGAATTTTTCATTGACATCTTCAATGCTGGTTTCATCACCGATTCATTCCGTTTGCGCATCAATGACTTCCCAGATGGATGGCAATACAAGTTTTACGACAACGACACAAACCTCGAACTTTCCGAGTCCGAGAATGGATTCTATTATGTGACTCCTGACATAGGTTCCAATCAAATTCTCACCGTTCGCATGGATGTACTTCCGCCAAGTGACCGTGATGCTCAAGACATTGGATTGGTTCATTTAACCGTTTCAAGCAGCAGTGATTCCGAACTCAGTACTGATGTTGCTTTCACGGTACATCGTACCTTCGGAATTTTGGTCGAGGTTATTGCTGATATCGATGGAGGTACTCTCGGTTCAGTCGGGCCTGTTGCGCCCGGAAGCAGTGTGTACTACAACATGCGAATCACGGACTCAACCGACACCTTGGGACAAACAACGTGGCGAATCATCAGTCCCGAGGATTTGGAAAGGAACTTGGAGGATGACGATGGTGAGCCGACAGTCTACGGTTCCTGGGATTATCAACTCTCCAACGGTACAGAAACAAGCATGGTTGTTGTTTATCTTGAACAAGATGAATATGTTGACCTCAAACTTGACGTGACACTAGGTGAAAATGTTGAAGCTGGACTTCACACTGTCTTTGTCCGAGTGATTGAAGAAGGAGTTGACTCGGAAGAGGCCCGGTATTTTGACCTTCCAGTAACAGTTGAGGTTCGAGAGGAAGTTGTTGCTGGTCGGATTACCATCACCGATGCCAGTAGCGAGATCATACAATTTAGTTCGGAGGTTCAACGCAACATCAATTTCAAAATTTCCAACGACAACAACATCCCACTTGATGTCGTTATTACCCTAGAAGAACCGAATGGATGGGATGGCCTCATTCGTGCATCATCAGACCAAACGGGAGGAAGTTTCCTTCTTCTTACGCTCCCTGCGTACTCCATCAAGGACTTTTCAGTCTCCATGACTCCACCTGCGAACCTAAAGAACGGCGAGGAGGCCGAAATACAGCTCACTGTCACTCCAATGGATGAAGAGGTACCTTACGACAGTGAATTCACTCAAATCGTGACGTTCACTTACCTTACTGAATGCTCAGGAGTATCGTGCTTGATTAACGAAATTATCCGGCCTGGCGCTCAAACCATTGCGCTTGGAGCAGGACTTGTATTCGTTCTTATCTTCGCAGTATATCGAAGAGGGAAATCGGCAGGACTTGTTAACGAAGTGAATCAAAAATACCTTGAGGCGGATGTTGAATTGCCAGAGGTTGAAGAGATGGAGATTCCAGAACCTCTTGTCGAAGAAGAAGATGAAGTCGAACTTCTTGATGAACTCGATGAAATCTAAGATTTTCGTCCCTCATGAGAAATTGTTTCTCCTATTTTGAACGATTTTTGATTGAAAATCTTCAATTGGTCGAGATTCAGGCCGAATATCTTGCGAAAGAGGGTGCTGCGAGGCTTTTTTTCATAAGTGAATTCCCTGCTTAAGCTGTCGAATTTGATTATTGTATGAACATCGCACCATTTCCCTTATGAGTCATCAAATCAGCCCGACATTAGTGAAAGCAATGCGAACGACAGTTTCCCCCTCCGAGCCGCGCTTCCAACTCCAAATTCTTAAGCATCGAGATGCTATGAAATCCGTAACTCTTGCATCATTGATGATTCTATCGACATTTGCAGCAATACCCTACATTTCATTTGATGCCCTAGCAGCTTCTGACCAAGATGGCGACGGTCTTACTTATGGTTTGGAATACCTCATGAACACTGCGCCGAATGACCCTGATTCGGATAACGACGGATTGCCAGATGGATGGGAATGGCAGTATGGTCTTGACCCACTTTCGAGCAATGGTGGAGACGGTGCTGTTGGAGATCCGGATGGCGATGGTATGTCGAACTTACAGGAATACACATACCTCCAGCCACCAAACTGGGACAGTTCATCCACGCCGAGCGTTCTTGACCGTGGTGTATGGTGGAACGGTACTGTTCCAGTAAACGATTGGGATGAAGAAAATGCATTGCAATACAACAGACCTGGTTGTGGAGACAGTGGTTCTGATGGAACCGGAAATACCATTCTCTGTGACGAAGACCCAGTCGGAAACATTTGTACCAATGGTTTTGACGATGACAAAGATGGATTCATCGATTCTGCGGATTCAGATAATGATGGCGATGCAGATTGCTCCTCCAATGATGACGATGGAGATGGTATTGAAGACGAAGATGTAGCTGGATGGGATACTGACGGCGACGGAATGGATGACGGTTGGGAGGCTGCGAATGGATTGAACGCAACATCTCCCTCCAATGCAGACGGACCAAACGGCGATCCTGACAATGATGGTTTGATCAATTTACTCGAATACGTGAATCCAACATGGACTACGATGTGTGGCTCAACACCGTGTTTCCGAAACGGACCTGATGGCTTGGTCACAGAGACGACATCCCCGTGTGACCCTGTCGATGGTATAGGCCCGGGTGGTTGTGCAACATTCACTGCCGAAGTTGACGGCATTACTTCTACCAACCCTCAGCGTGCTGATACTGACGGCGACGGGTTGAACGATTCCTATGAGGCATTGACTCTTCTTACGGACCCTACTGCATTCGATACTGACCGAGACGGAATTTCTGATGGAGTGGAAATCAACGGTGCCTACGGAAACCCTCCGCAAGCAAGCAATCCTCGTGACAACAACACCGACGGTGATGCTTTTGACGATGGAGATGAAGATTTGAACTCAAACGGTATAGTTGACCCTGGAGAAACCGACCCTACTCGAATGGAAGATTCCGGAGACGAAGATAATGATGGTATTCAAAACTGGGAAGAGAATCTCTCTTGTACACTTTGGGACGTCGCTGATACTGACTTTGGAGGAATCAACGACGGTGAAGAGCGCAATGTGTCTCATGGAACGGATCCTTGTGATTCACTTGTGAACTTCGAAACCACAGTTGTAGCATGGAATGCAGGAAGCAATCGCCTCGAACTTGCGAACGGAACTGGATTTAATCCACTTGGCGGTGTGGGTTGGTACAACACGTCAGGAACTTGGATTTCATTTACCTATGCTGCTACGGTTAACGATGTTCTGCAAGGGGTTTCGTCAGGTCCTAGTTCTGGAGTTACTCAAGTTGCGAATCGTAACGGTTCTTTCTGTCACACTTTTGCAAATGCCGCTGGTACTCTCTCCACGACTCAGCAGTATTGCGATGATGATTATGTGGATTCCGACGCTGACGGTCTTGCAGATTGGCAGGAATTGCTTGGAACCTTCGGATGGTTTTCTAATCCTACTCTTGCAGATACTGATGCGGATGGAGTGAATGATTTCGATGAAGTTTTCCAAAACACCGACCCGAATGAACCCTGCTCAAATTTACTGGATGATGATTTCGATGGATTGAACAATTTCTTTGAAACAACCGTCGGCTGTGAACTCTCTTGGATTGGAATTTTGAACGGTTCTACAGATGTGTGGGTTACTGACGATTCTGACCAAGATACTGACGATGGAGGTGTCCCTGATCGAGATGAATATTTTGATGGAACAAATCCTGAAAATAATCCAATAGATGACTTGTTACCTTCAGACTTTGATGGTGATGGAATACCCGATGCTGTGGAGAATCAATCCGGGACGGATTGGACGAATCCTGACACCGATGGTGGCGGAGTTATCGACGGGATAGAATGTCCTCAACAATTTTGGTTGACCAATTGTGTAGGCTCTCCTACGGATCCATTTGACCCAAGCGATGATTATCTTCCTTCCGAAGTAGTATTTTGGGCGAACAATTCTTCAGGTGAGGTGGATTTGGATAAAATTCATCGCTGGAGAGTATATACGAACGATTTCTACACCGGCACTTCCTATGCACACATCGCTGAGGTACACCCATTCGAAGCCATGGTACTTCCATCATCGAACGAGACGCATCTTGCTGATGTTGCTTTCTCTAACGGAACCATTGATTGGTTTGTAAAATATCAAACAAACTTACAAACAGGAAATTTACCTGTCCCAAATGATCTTTCAAATCTCTCGTTTATTGTCGACCCGGCAGCCACATTGGAGCGTTCAAATGATACACACAACATTTTTGTCGAGACGGGTCCAGTGCAGGAGATTTATTCACAAGCTCAGGAATATTACTTCGATTGGTCGACGCTCGCTGCGTCTTCTGTACCCGGGACCAACTCGACGTATGAATTGGCACTTCCAGACACATTTTCCGACCCCACGCATCCAAATTCATATCTTCTCAATGTCACCTCTGCGATTCTAACACAATCTGGTTCGATCAATGCTTATGACAGCGCAGTAGCGCTGCAATCGTTCCTTTCTGAAGGAAATGCTACAACAGAATTCAAACGCAATTACGGCGGTTCAGGAATCGATTCATCACTCGATTTGAGTGTCAGTTTGGTTCAGAATGTACGGGAAGGTACTTGCTCTGAATTCAACACTGCATTTGTGACCATGGCCCGGCTTGCAGGTCTTCCCGCTCGAAAGGTGACTGGATTTTCTGGTGGAACATGGAACGGAGATGGATACACTGTATTCTCCAGTGACCTGTCAACATGGGGTGAAGTCCGTCTTCAACAAAACGCAGCCAATGGCAATACCGATCTTGGCTGGATTGCATTTGATGCGTGTCCGCCTGCAGAAGAAGTCGAGATTGTCAATCAGACCATTTCGAACCTTACTTTTGATAGAGACGGTTCGAGCCCATTGACCATTGAAGGTCATCTAAGATACACTGAGAATTCCACTTCAGTTCCGTTCCACCCACTTGTGGGTTATCTAGTCCCGGTTGGCCTTGAAGCATTCATTCCCGGACCTTCTGCGAGTGAAAATTTCGAAATCGGCTTTACTGACACGCTTGAAAACGGAACATTTTCCTTCAACGGCTCACCACCGGAATTGGACGGTCCAGGCATGTACAGAATCGTGATACTTTTGGTCCAAGATACGTACATTTCTGAATCTGGTATTGTCTATGATAGTTATGTTAATGTCACTGATGATTCGATTGTTGAGCATGTTGCTCCCAATGCCATCAACGCACCAATTGCTGGTGCTGGAGCTTTAACCGTCATTGAAGGTACTTTATCTCTGGAAAATATTCCAGCAAATAAACTGCAATCAGTAGGTTCTGATGAGGTGAATCCAGGTTCAGTGTGGCTTTCCTTTACCTCTTCTGTCTCTGGATTTACCAACCTAAGCACTCCTATCAATGATGATGGTACTTGGAGTATTGATCTTGAACTCGATCCTTTCGAGACCAAAACAAATATTTCTGCTACATTGGGCTTCTCTGGCTGGCAAGACACGCAGATTTCTTCTATTACTCCTCCACAATTCCATTTGCGTCCTTCGACAACTCCCATTTTGCTTGACATTCGTGATGCTCCAAACTTGACCGCAACACTTGAAGGCCCGCTTTCGAACAACAGTATCTTGCTACTTAACGACGATATTTGGATAAACGGTTCGACACTTACAACCGGTGCGTCTCCTGTTGCAATGCCAGGTAATCTTTCGTTGTCGATACGTCCAAACGGAAGTTCTCAAGACTGGGTTCAGATTTTCAATCTAAGTGTGAATGGTACTTTTAGCATCCAACATTTCCTTGATTCAGCAGACGCTCAAATTCGTGCTGGCATTACAGAAATTCAGCTTCGATTCTTCCCAGATGCAATTGAGGCTACAGATGATGCCAACCTCTCTGCAGGTGGCCCATACCTTTTGCGCGGACTTCTCGAGTTTAGCATTCAATCAACTTCGCAATTGCGTGGTTTTGATGCAGTAGTGGTCGTGACAATGAACGATCACCGTGGTGAAACTTCGGATTTATTGGCGTCAGGCAACTTCGATTTCATCTTTAATGGTACATGGGTGAACACAACTGTTGACCCTGAGTCTGAAACACTGAGCATCACATGGCTTGTTGATTCAACTTTGCCAGCAGGTGATTACGGGTTTGAAATTTCTTTCAACGGTTCGGAATTGTATCAACCATCAGCGATAACTCTTCCAGTTCGTGTTGCTGCTGAAATTGCTTGGAACCTGAGTGTTAGTCAAGACTGGACTCACCTTGGAAATACGAGTTATGTGTACGGGGATATTTTCGATGCACTTTACACGAACACACGCGTGACCAACAATGCGACGATGATTTCGTTGTTGATGAGTACCCCTGAAGGCCCTCTCGACCTTGCTCAAGGGTTCTTGAACAACTCAACAGGTAGCTTTAATCTCAGTTTTACTGCACCTACAAATTTCCCTTCGGACTCTTATGAATTCGTTTTGAATTTGGATTTCGATTCAATGGCACCTCTCGGTGGTCCATACTATCGTTTTGTGGATACTTCACTTCCACCTGCACAACCTGTGATTCCATCGTTGCTCGTTGGTATTGAGTCTGAATTTGTGGTCCAGCCTGAACGTCCGGCTTTGATTGTCGAAGTGAACAATACTGTGGAATTTGTGACCAAAGTTACCGATGTTGCAGACAATTCAAACATTACAGGTGCCTCGGTCGAGTACATTTTCGACTGGGGTGGAACCAATGTATCCCTTGGTACCTCTTCTACCGATGGTGAAGGTAACTCTACTTTCGAATGGAACGCTTCAAGCACTAATCCGGGCTATTATGACGTTCTTGTTGTTGTTTACGACGATTTAACTTCAGGATTATCACCCGGCAACACCCGTAGAACTGGAAATTCCTCAGTTGTGAACCTTACCGTTCAAGTTCCAAGTGATATTCGGATTGATTCAGCTCCTACAGTCACAACAGCAGGTCTCAACTTCAATGTCTTGGGACAAGTTCTCGATGGCGACAATTCTGCACGACCTTTGACGACAGCCGTCGAAATGTCGGCATTTTGGTTGAACAACCCCGAAGAAACCTTGGTAACTTCATATCAGACGACTTCAAACGGTACTTTCAACATCAGTGTACCAACTGACACATCCGGTAACGGCACGGAACGTGGAAACAAGATCTTGGTACTTACCGTTATCGAAGGTTCCTCTCCTTTCTATCTAACTGCGACAGCCCAAACCGGAATGTTGGTGATGGGTGTAAGCCAATTTGACAATATCCAACCACTCAATCCAATCACTGTTAATCGTGGCTCAACAATCAATATTACCAGCCGTTTGCTTGAATCTTCAGATTTGTTTGCCCCGTTAGCAGGTTACGATGTTGATATTCAATTCCACGAAACATGGCTCAATGGCACTCAAACTGACGCAGAGGGATATGCAAATTTCAGTCATACAATTCCATACTCTCATCCGTTAGGACTCATTGTTGTGTCATTGGTGTTTAACGGCTCGTCAGATCTGTTGTTGACCCAAGTGAATCTCTCGACCATCACAATTCGTTCCTTGACTTTCTTGGTCGTTGATCCAATTGCAGCCAATCCAGTTGCTGGAACTTCGTTTAATGTATCTGGTAAGGTAATCAGCGATAACGGCAGTGGCTTAGAACAGCGTGATGGAAGTGTTCTACCTTCAAACATCTTGTTTAGCATCAATGGACAGCCGACTGGTTTCACTGTTACCGGAGGTTCTGTTACTGCCGGAGGCGTTTGGAATGCCACCCTCTTGCTCAGTGATTTCTTTGAGGCTGGAAATAACTCACTCGAAGCATCGTATATTCCAGTTGTGAATTACTATATCGGTTCAACCAACAACTCAACCTTTGACAGTAGAGGATTTACAACCTTGGTGTTTGTTAAACCCGCTTTGGATGGTTTGGGCTCGCCT
>CEQW01003766.1_pt1 | contig 10063 bp, 3 predicted proteins | sample 530891 | NCBI WGS metagenome assembly CEQW01 (sample SAMEA2621066, study PRJEB7988) | marine metagenome | biome: marine biome (ENVO:00000447); feature: surface water layer (ENVO:00002042); material: "saline water (ENVO:00002010), including plankton (ENVO:xxxxxxxx)" | depth 5 m
CTCAACGCTGTCGTAGCGTACCATGCAGTAGGCAGCTGAAGAAATGGGGCAGCTTTCAGGACCATGCGTGGTATTGGGAGAATCAGGAGATGCACCAAGGCCGACTCCGTCTATCACGTGCAGAATAGTATGTCTACCAGCTAGTATGAACCTCCAAGCTGCATGTAGCACAGCACTGATGGTATCTTTTGCAATTTGAATACTCGGTTGCATGATACTCAACTTGCCGCTGGTCACAGTTGGATTTTGGCTTATCCGCCCTGACCGAGAGACGCTGAAGTAGTTCAGACGAGTGCTGAGGGCAAGAACAATTTGGCTACTAGCTTTGGATGCCGCCACCGCAGCATGCCGAGTGGACCATGGGGCCAATGTGAAACTACTGGGCTGTCCATTAACAGAACACAATGGACCATTATCTAACCAGGATCTGGCTTTTATTTCCTTCAACATTGTGCTACACAAAGCGCATCTTCCAAGGTGTTCTCCCGCATTGTCATCAAAAATGTCAAAACACAATTCGTCATTTCGGGAGACAGAGTTTTTGAGGTCCGGCGACCAGTTACTCACTGTCAGTAGGAGTGCAAGCCTCGATGCCACACAATTTGTGCTTCCACTCCGCATGTTCGTTTGAACGAAAAATTCCCGAGGGAAGCAAGGTCGTCGCTGTCTTGTTACTGTATCATATAAATAGCTGTGGGGCCACCATAACTCCACGCGGCCAATCAACGTGTCGTTGACACCGCCTGGGTGTGCGACCCGCAAGAAGCAACACACTTCTATGCGCTTCTCAATCAGCGAGCGCATTGTAGAGGTCAGTACGAGGTCGTCAGTCCACACTACGTCCGCACTCTTGCCAGAAAATCTAGTCGCAAATGTCCGTGCGACACATCCGCCAACATCCAGTCGTAAATACACAGTATAGTCATTTTTGCACAACGACAAGGCGAATTGAGAAAGGCTTAGCCACGGCACGCGCAAGACGACCTCGGGCTCCAGGAGGGGATCATAAGTCCACAGCAAATCGAGCTCCAGCTTGTGGTCAGACCCGGCGTGTACCCAGGAGCGACGAGGGCGACAACTTATGTCTATTGCAGCTACACCCAACGAGCCCAAGGTACCAATATGCGCATGGTCAAGAAGCTCGATAGCAAGTACGGAACCACAGCCGGCGCTTCTGTGCTCTGGCCCTTCTGGTGTGTAGTACGGAAATTGAAAGTGTTCGTTCCAAATAGGGTTTCGGGTATTTTCGATACGTGTGGTCGAATGGGCTGTCCTATGAGTTGCACTCAAATTAGACGCTGGAGCGCCAAATTCATGCGAAGCATGAAGCGATGCTGTTGTAAGTGAGTTGCACTCCCCGCAGAACCCTTGCGCCCGAACTATTGCGAATTTGAGGCAATTGGGCACCAAATCGAAATAATCGTCGTCGTCGTCGTGGGGAGAAAACTCAGGATTATGTATCCAACGCAAGGCAAGCTCAACTTCCCCGCAGTGACCCGCGAAGCACTTATCGCCGCCAACATTGAGTGGAAACCATCGCCGAAGGGTCCTGCGATTCATTAGTAAGCTCAAAGCTATGTCCGTCATGCCTAGTACATTCGGAAGACTTCCAAGATTCCAGTCGAAAACTATGACTTTCAGTGAAGATTCTACAGAGTCAGGGGTGCGCATCCTGTACCGTTCATTCCATATCGGACATGACGTTCGGTGGGAAACTCTCGACTCGTGTATGTCACCGCTTAAATGCATTCTGACAAATGGATCCGCAGTTACTTGACCAAAGAGTCCGTGTTCGAGCGCCCGCAGGCCCCTTGCTCTAATTAGTTTGATGAGTAGTTCGTTTGGGGGCCGTGCGCAGTGGATGAGGGGCTCTTGAAATGTCTCAAAGTAATCATTATTTATGTTATACCTAAGTGGCGCAAAGATACTAAAATTTCGTGGGCAGAGCTTGAAGTGGAGGGGAGGATGTCTAAAAAATCTATGACTCAGTGTAGTGCCGCCATTGAAGAGCAAGTTCCAGCTCCCCACGAGTGGATGAAAGTGTAGGGCCTTCGGGATGGTTGGCTCTAGGGAGGAGCTCAGATCGACCTTTTCTTAAGTCAGAACAAGGAGGCATACCATTTTGACTGGGCTTTACAACCAAATCATGCCACGTGCGTTTCGTCACACCGTCGGCTAACATTGAAATTGACATCTTACCGCTTCCCAAAAGTACATCGTCAGAGGAGACATCTCCGTCGAATATGTCTGCCATCAACTCAAGCGCCTTAGCACCATCGAAATCTGCGAATGCACGCATTGTTAGGACCTCATTCCAAACTGGGAAGGGTGAAATAGGCCTCAATGACGAAGACATGTACTCCCCGTTGCAACTTAAAGTCACTAGGGGGTCAGATTTGCGTTCTGTAACAGGAAGTTTACGTGCCTGGATTATAGCCACTAACAACTCGTTCCCGGGGGCGAGCCCGGCAATCTCGTCCGTGAAATAATCGTATGCGGGGTTTGCTACCACACAGAGATGCAAACTTCCCCTTGTCTTGATCGAATGCGGACGCGATAGACGGAGCTCAAACGCGCACTGAGTTCCAACCTGCGTCAGACATTTGCCAATGTGTTTACGAGCTTCACCAACGAGGAAGTTATTATTCCACAGCTGAAATGTCACCTCGTGGCTTGAGGACCTATGAATAACATCAGGAATAGATTCAGCTGGTAGCGAGAGAACCTCCTCTCGCCAATCACAGCCATGTTTAGTGGTCGTCTTCGCACATCGTCCACACATGCGTGCAAGAACAAAGAATTCCCGTGCGTCCTTGCACTTTGCTCCCCAGTACTCTGTTCCCGGCGAGAGTGTGGCGGTCAATTTGTAAAATTTAAGGTCATGCCCTCTGTAAGTGCTACAAATCTCAGGGACTAATGTAAGGCGACCTTGACTGCTGGAACTGCAAGACTGCTGTGGTACTGCCTGGCACTTTTGTGGTACCGGAGCACCGTTTTCCATTCGCGTCAGTGAAAAAGAGAGTGTGGCATTTGCAGAAATCGCCACTTTCTGAGGGTGCCATTGATTTGTGCAGCAAGAAAGGTCTATCGACTTTGAACCGAAAGTATCATCTGAACAAGGACTGCGGTCGTGAAATAGTTCAATTTTGAAGGTAAAGTATGGGGCAGTATGCCAACCAGCTAGTGTTACAACTTCTCCTGGCGGCCAGGTCATCAAGGGGCCAACGGGGCCAACAGCGCTCAGAACTGACGAGCGTTGAGTGTAAAAACCCAGTGTGAATTTTATATACGGGTCTAGGGTGCGCAGCGACCTCAGATGGCACGGTGACCCGTGGGCAATTTCTAATGTAAATTCGGATGCTTGAAGATAGAAAGAAGGTCGAGGCCGCGGAAATTGAGATCTAGGCCGCAATGTGGACCTCATACTGGTCGTGTGCTGGGCCGGGGAATGTGTTGTACTACAAGAAAACGTAACCTGAAGACGCACAAAACCGAAAGAATAATGCATGTCTGCCAGCGTCTCCTCACCCGAGTAGTCCATGAGACGGATGCAGGGTTGCATGGAAGTTCTTGTTAAATTGGCAACTGTCCCGCGGCCGATGCAAAGCGCATTAGACTCGATTGTTCTGGCCCAAATTTCCAATTCTAGCACTCGACCTACGAGTGCTTCGATTCTGGTCTTCTCGTCCCCGCCAATAATCCCTGTTGCAGGAAATCCGATTCGATCAGCCAGCAAACCTGCGTACGTGCATCGCCGTCGATCACACTGCGTGAAATCTACATTTTCCGTGCATATTAGTCGATCACCGTGGCGCGCGACGAGAAACACTTCCCTCGCGGCGTGGGCCCGAGTTTTGACCCTCTGGAAGTCGCAGGTCGTGGCGAGTGCCGCGTAGAGCACTCGTACTCGATCTTCCGGTTGCAGCACCATGACGACAAAAACCGGGAGCTTCTCTGCGAGGGTATCAATTGTCCGCTGGTCTTGGCCTCTCTCAGGGAAAATGGTACTTTTTAAGTGCAAAAAGCACTTTTCGTGCCAGAGTGGTCGCGTACTCCTATACTTGGTGGATGTCCGGCCAATTTTGACTCCATTGAACGTTATCAACACAAACGGATCATATTTAGTCGTCGTCGAATGTGAATAAACAAGATCATCGCTACCAAGAACGCAGATCACCGCGTCGCATTCGTCGCGATCACAGTGAGTTGATGAGCTCACGTCTGGTGATCGCTTATTGGGCCCTAGCTTCAAAAGCATTAGACTGGTCACTGCAGATGCGCCTTTCCTTAACTGCGGCCGACCGTTTGATTTCCATGTTTTTTGGATCAATGTAACAGCAGCCAGAGCCGAACCATCTGGTTGACATGCCACTATTCTCGCGCGCTCACGCGCAATGCGCCTGCACGCAAGAACCTGTCGTGCCTGGGCTTGGATGCGCCTGGCCTCTGTCCATTCATTATCTGAGTACTTTCCAAAATGAACAAGAAGGAGATCGATAGAACAGGGGGGGTGCGTGGAACAACTAGGCCATACGACTCTCGGTGTTGGGAGATGAAAGGCACACTTCAAGTCAACACCGATATCATTCCACGGACTAGAACCATGCCATTGCGGACTGTTGCACTCTGCTTGATTGCGCACGGAGCCCCCCCGAGGTCCTGGACCAAACACAGAGGCAACGGGCCAGCGTTGAATCGACCCAGGCCACCGTGTGTCACCGACTAAACTGCCTTCGGTAGTTGCGAATGAAGCTGGTTCGCGCATATTATTCCCTTGAAATCGAGGGTCTTGCAGAGATGCTAGACCCCCCAGCTGGATCGAAACTGCATGGGGTGCTGAAGCACGGGACTCCTCCACCACAAGATGAAGAGTGACCGAGCCGGTCCCCGCACGCAAGAAGACAGTTCCATGCCCATCTGATATGGCAGCCATTACTTTACCAGCTTTACCGGCCCGAGAAAGCTCGAATTCAATTGGTGGCGTTGCGACGAGTCTGCTCATGTTGTATGGAGACCGTATGTGGGAGGGGTCTATGTAATAGTCCGTCTGCGCCGAAGGCAGTCGTTGAAATTCATCCCAAGAGAGTAATATTGAGTCCACGTGCGTGACGCGTGCCGCTCTTAGGGAAGTCTTGGTAGAGGGCTTGCTCCTTACTCTCAGCTCTAGGAAGTCTTTGTTTCTCTGAGCACTGACGACACCGCGGCCGAATGGGAGCAAGAAAACAGTTCGGTCAGGCTTCCCTGGATGGTACTGGCAGAAGCCAACCCGCTCGCCACACCAATAGACGCCTATCTCTGGAAGTCTCTCGGGGATATTGCTACCAAAAAAGATTGGACATATCATAACAAGCCTAAGTCTGGAGATAATGTCATCACCGGCAAGTGCTGAGAGCAATGGAAGCAGCGGACCTGACTTTGCACGCCGGCCAGTCATTTGCTTCCCACGCCGCTTAGTGAGCTGCACCTCCTCTAGCAGTATCCGATGGTGGATCCGAGCGCGCATCACCGCAAATGCGGGAAAGCTCACCAAGAAATCGCACTTGTGCTTTGCATTGCTGGGTCGCAAAAGCCGCTGAGAGAATGTCGAGTTGGCTACCGAATCACAACGCACATTGAACCTATTTCGCAACTCGAGATAGGAGACATCGGTTTCGCTGACACGCCTTGGGATCTTCGCCAGGGCGCTCACTCCCGTAAATGCAATCCCGAGCAATTGTTTCGCAGACCGAAGCTCAATCCAGAATGCTGCGCTGCAACCGCGTGCCAGGTCGGCGTCCCAGTTCAGTGGCAGCCATACTAAAACTTCCTCCGCGCTAGCAAAAAAGTCCCTCCTACACTTACTCGGCACAGGAGCCAAAATGGACATTTTAGTCGGTTTTGCGTCTCCCTGCTGTTTGTAGCACACGACAAGCAGCACGTCCTCTATTGACAAGTCCTCGCATGGAGCTACAGGACATGGTTGGGAGACTGAGTGTGACGTCGCCGTAGGTCGTCTAGTTATGGCACCGGAGATTCCAAGGAGAGTTAATCTGAGTCGTATGCGCGAATTTCTCCCTCTCGCGGGGAGCGATGCTGTATTTATTGGACACCCTGGCCTTTGCTGATGCAATCGGACGATGACTTCACCCAGAACATCTGCATTTTCCGAGTGGTGATACGTTTTGGCAGACAGTGCGCCGTGAACATCAGTGAAGCCGACGACTACCTTTGTCGGCGCGACCGCTATGACTCCAGGCCCACGAACTCTTACATCTTCAGACAATGGCGAGGGAGTGGGGCGGATGCGAGAAGTTGAATCACTTTCCTTTGGCTGGAGTATTAACGTCCGGCGGAACGGAAACATCTGATTCGTGGCCGACACAAGAATGCAAGCGTGCCCCAAATATAGGTGCTCGAAGCGCCGCATATGATTCATTCCCCGGACCGTGATGCGAAGCATGCCGGAGCCGGGAATAAGATGTACTGGAATCAAGAAGTCTGAGTTAGACCAGTAACGGCAGCGATTCCGATCTGCCGGATTTGATTCTGTGGTTCCGACGTAGCCTCCGTTCCAGCTTATCACGGCACGCGCATCGCATGTATCTTTTCCACCGCGCGAACCAGAAACCTGGATCAACAGCATCTTGCAGGGGAATGAATTCGCGCCCCACCACGCGGCGGCGTGAGAAAAGTCTGGCTCTGCGGCGGTACAAATGCCAAGCATCAGAGTTCCTGAGATGCGAGAGTCGACATCCTCAGGAACATCACGTCTTGCGATTAAGGGCAGCACTAGTTTGAGTCCCACGCGGCGGGTATACCTAGGCGGACGCTTGATTGCAGATGTTGTTCCAGCTACCAGGCTTTCTCCCAAAAACCCATATCGAGTCCCGTTTTTCTTTGTTACTTTCCACAGCATCAAACGCAGTTCAGGCCAGACTGACTGGTGTCCTGCAGCAGATATGTCGTATGCTGAGAACTCAATAATCGAGTTGAAGACCGCGGAGTTGTAGTTGTGGTCCTTACTGCCCGGCGTGGTACTTACACACTTCGCTTCGGCAAAACATACATGGCGCCGATTGTAAAGGACCTCAATTGTAGCGCCATAAATCGCTTCCGAAATGCCGCGAGCTGAGATCAGCTGCAAGGACATCCTTTTATGCGGAGTAGTCCCGTCTTCTGGGTGCAGGGTGTACCACGGCCAGTTTGAGGAGTTGATCTGGCGCCGTGCGAGGCTTTTAATCCACAGTCGTGCTTCGTCAGTTGCTAAGTCAAACGTCCGCGACTCGCAGACACGAGGTGAAAGGTAAAGACACAAGCTTCCCTGAATTCGTGATGAAACCTCCTCAGATTGTGTCGCACTTGCTCTGAGTGGCATGTCGATTCGGTGAGGGGGCGGGCTGCGGAGCATGCCGTCCTTGATTCGACATTGGCCTAGGAGCACGTACTGACTCTCCCTCTCGCTTCGTGTCTGCCACAACTCGATTAGCACATGATCTTTGATTTTGTACATTGTTCCGACATTCAATATAAACCGCCCCTTGATGGTTCTAGAACCATCTTTGTCCCTCCACTTCGTGTGGTTGTCAGGCGCATTGATTGTAGTTGGAGCCTCCGGAACGAGCTTGCCATTAAGCCACACCCTCAGAAAGCCAACACGGCGCGCAAGATTCGATGCACCGAGAACATACAAGTCCAGGGTGTTTGGCGGTGTACGTTTTGGCTGATTGCCAATGCGGATCCAGTCCCGCATAGAAGGAACGACGTCATTGAGCACCAAACGGACTTTGAGCACGCCTTCACTTGATTCTGATGCCACTTCTCTACCGTTGACACCCTGAGTGCGAAGCTTTAAGGAGAGGCAATCTGGATCGACTTGTGATGAAACGGGTGGCAATTCCCCCCAGCCACTTAACGCCGCTGTTCCAAGGAGAGACCCTCTCCGAGCAAAAGCACTAGAGCTGACCGTATCGTATACCTCAAAGCAGAGCTCAGGGTGCGAGCTATCACTGCAGCTTATGGGCAACTTGCCGGGGTTCACAAATATTTGAAAAGTATTTCCGAGCGGGTTCCACCTTGGATGTCGAGTCTTGTGCTTGATGTCAGTGCGACCCACCTCTGTTCCCTCCCAATAGCAAATGACGAACGGACTAACCTCACCAGAGCCTGGAATCAGTCTTGTAAACGATGCGGGATTTGTGGGTCGATGAAAAGCGGAGAGTCCCTGTGCTTCAAGTACCTGCACGACGAAGTGCGGCTCTCCAGGGACTAGGTGACCGGCCACGTGCACCTCACCACCGACCAGGCTACTTCTGTTGTTGTTCCTCGATTCTTTGCTTTGAAGTGCTTTGACGATCCGACGACCAACCGCAATGCGAAGGTCGGCTGGACTGAGTGATGCAACGCCGAGAATAATGTCCTTCCCCCTTGGCACGCGATCATGCAGCTCAATAATTATCTCAGGGTTTTGGGAGTCACTGGCAAATACGATAGCGTGCGGGATGTCAACACTAAACAATGGACTGGTTGGAGATGCCATTTGAGCTCGGAATAGCGGCGCGGTCGATTTCAGAGTCACAGCAGAGCGGGCAAGTTCTTCCCCGAGGTAGCTGACAACCACATAGGCGTCAGAGGTGCGAGGAGATGCCGAGAACATGTTAGCATCGGCTCCCTGGATATTTGTGGCGTACAGTATTTGGAGTTTATATACCACTGCCTCCATCACGCCCTGCTCTCCGTTGCGTAACTACCCGACTTGTACACCACGTCTTAGGGAATTTTCAGCCTGTGTGGATCTCGTCGCGCTCGTCTGCGCATTAACTCAATAATTTTAAAAAATCGAGTAATACGGGACCGCTAAATTACGACGCTTCGTTTTCGGTAAACGTAGCTCGGGATCCCGCGGTCGATTGCGATGATAGTAAATTAGGCATCCCCCATAATCAAAAGTGATCGCTCTGGTGTCAGAGGCGCAGCATACGATAAGAGATTGTGGCAACGCGATATAGCTCGGGCTGCCGCAGTCGTGATGATACTTACGGTAACTGCGGTATCGTAGGTACCTACGGTACCGTAGGTACCAGCTTGTACCATGGTACCGTAGGTACCTACGGTAGGTACCGTACTGGTAGGTACATGGAGGAGAGAAAATTTGAACCAATTTTGAACCGTGACTCTAGCCTATCCGGGCCTAGGTGTCGTCGAGGTAGACTCAGGCTCGGAGAGAGAACCGTGACCGTGACCTTCCGAGTCAGGCGGCTGTCACGGTGGCCTATCCTATCCCTGCGTTGCATCGCCCACTCGCTAATATTTGAGTTTTGGACTGTTGTTGCGGTTCCGAGTCTATTCGAGTCACGGTTGACGCCTGTCCGGGTACCAATAGCGTGACCAGTCACTGGGACCATGACGGTAACTCCCCGTCACGATAGTCGAATACTGGGGCAGTCTTTTTAGAGGCTGATCAGGACCCCAACGACGCTAGGGCATAGTTTTTCTAGGTGGGGACTGGGGACTGGGCCTCTTGGAAACTCCGCATCAGGCTCGACTTTACTACTAGTATTGCCCACTGTGCTCATCAAATAGTGAGCCTGAGTTTGAAGTGTAGCCAGCTGCCGCGTGTTTCGCCTCTTCAAGTTGATTATGACACGCGACCGCATTCTGACAGGGGCCAAGGACCGGGTGCGGATGCCGCGGAGGCTGCTGCGAGTTGTTACTATGACTTGAAGCGTGGACAACGAAGAGGAAGATGTGAAAGATGAGGACGTGGGCAGCTCCTTCAACCAGCCGCCCAACAAATTGAACTTGACCGTTCACGCCGCAGCTTAGCATGAGCGAACGGACGTCACGGTCACGGTGCTGCCGCGGTGGGTTTAAAAAAAATCGACGCCATGTGTCTCGTGCATAGTTATGTCCGCTTGTAGCCTGAAGCCACGGTCTAGTTACTGTACGGATCGTAGCTACGTGCCGGCGTTTGTACCTACAGTACATCCATCTACTAGTATATTTCTCATGAGATAGCCTTATGTGCGAGCGCTCATTCTCAGATGGGTCTCGAGGCGTGGGTTTGGGCGTGCCCCCGCATATCCGA
>CEQW01063495.1_pt1 | contig 10048 bp, 9 predicted proteins | sample 530891 | NCBI WGS metagenome assembly CEQW01 (sample SAMEA2621066, study PRJEB7988) | marine metagenome | biome: marine biome (ENVO:00000447); feature: surface water layer (ENVO:00002042); material: "saline water (ENVO:00002010), including plankton (ENVO:xxxxxxxx)" | depth 5 m
TCTGTAACCTTCTCCGAAAACGTCTCTTGTCAACGCTAGTGCTGCTGTGGTCTTGCCAGTCCCTGGCGGGCCAGCGAACATCAGGTGGGGGAATGTCCCGGAGTCTGCATAAGCCCTAAGTCTGTCAACTACCGCCCTCTGGCCCTTCATTTCTCTTACTGAACTCGGCCTATGGCGCTCGACCCACAACTCACTCATCTTGACTCACCCAACCCTGAGGGGGGCGTTCTTGAACATTGGGGACTTCATATTCCTGTCCTCAGTAACTCTCCTCGCTATTGGGAAAACTTCCTTGTCTCACATCTTCGATGTATTCCCTAACCGCATCATCAACAACGCCTCCTAGGTCAGCATATCTCCTGAGAAACCTTGGTGAGAAGTCTTTCGTTATGCCCAACATGTCGTGAAGTACCAGAACTTGGCCGTCGCATTCCGGGCCAGCCCCGATTCCAATCGTTGGAATTTCCAATTCCTTGCTCACTTCATCTGCAAGTTTTGCAGGAATCTTCTCGAAAACTATTGAGAAACACCCTGCCTCCTGCAGGGCTATGGCATCCTCCATCAGCTTCTCTGCTTCGGCCTCTTCCTTGGCCCTAACGGAATACGTTCCAAACTTATAGATCGACTGCGGCGTGAGGCCCAGATGCCCCATCACCGGGATTCCGGCCGTCAGAATCCTTTTGATTGAATCTACTATCTCCTTTCCACCCTCGATCTTTACAGCATGGCCTCCTGATTCCTTCATGATCCTAATCGCGCTCTTCAAAGCTAACTTAGAATCTCCCTGATAGCTTCCGAAAGGCATGTCCACGACCACTAGGGCCCTATCAACGGCATTAATCACGCACTGGGCGTGATAAATCATGTGATCAAGAGTAATTGGGACTGTAGTGTCATTGCCCACCATCACATTCGAGGCAGAGTCGCCGACAAGGATGACATCTACCCCTGCACCATCAACTAACCTCGCCAGTGAGTAATCGTAAGCCGTGAGCATAGCGATTTTCTCGCCAGAGCGCTTCATTTCTTGCAAAGTATTAGTAGTCACTTTCCTTGCTCGACTGGAAACCATTTGCTCACCCGGTACCACTCGCAGTACGGTTACAGACTTCAATCACTCGCACAGATTTTCATTCGATAGGCTCTATTTCTTCGGCTACTTTTAGGAACTCCTCTACATCAATAAATCCGTCTTCGTCACCATCCCCGCCATGGAATAAGTCACGAATCCAAACATCGGGACCGACTCCTCCAGGAGCGGGAATAACTATGGAATCATCTGGGATATTCGGCCCTCCTCCCTCGATATATCCTAGAGACTTCAGGGCATCTATGAAGCCTTGGAGGTTCAATTTGCCCGTTTCTTCAATGTCAGAAGCATAGAATGCTGCAAAAACTCTCCGCCGCTCAACTTCCTTAGGATTTGTCAACATCTTCTTCGTGGTTTCCCAGGGGGTAATCAATTGCTCGACCCTCTTCTTGCCATAACTCATGTATATTACAGTCCCCAGAATAATCGCTACGCTAGCACCTACTACTGACTTTGATCCCATGAAGTATAGCAATGCCGCGCCTCCAAAGATTCCAAACAACTGAACCAATGGATAAAGCAGCCACGGAGTTTTCCATTGCGGATCGTACCATGCATGTGATCCAGACGAGCTCCTGAGGACTATAACACAGGCATTGATTAGCATGAAAATCATTATTTTGAATCCAGACGCGAGTTCGGCAACGTCATGCACTGGAAGGAATGTGATTGCCAGCCCCATAGCCAAACCAGTGCCAATTATGGCCCAATGGGGGGTGCCGTAATCTTGATTGACGCTCTCTAAGAACTCAGGTATCAGACGATCCCTAGCCATCGCAAAAGGGAATCTGGAAGACGCAAGTATTCCGGCTAGCGCCATCGAAGTCATAGTTACAACCGCCAGAACGGCAGCAACTACTCCTACTGTCTCACCCCCCACAGCTTCCGCGAAGATATACACAGGATCCTCGCGAGCTCCATGTTCGCCGCCATCCATGTAATCTACAGGATCGACTGCCGCAGCCATTAACATTGTAACTGTAACATACAGCATACAGCTGAAAAGAAGCGAGAGTAGAATCCCATAGGGCAGGTTTCTCTCAGGATCTCTAACTTCCCCGCCCACTGCTGCAATTTTGGTAACTCCTGCATATGATACGAATACGAAGGCAGAAGTCGCAGCTACGTCCTCCCAACTCCCGAAAGATTCCTTTGAGCTAACCCTGCTCCAATCAAGATCCTGAGTAACCACCGCGTAGGCGCAAAGTGAGAGGAGGTAGAAAGCTGAGAACATAACAATTGGAGTCTGAATTTTCTTTATTTTCTTGACACCTAGGATGTTCACTACAACAATTATGGCAAGGAGAAAGATCGCTGCAATTTCAATATCTATATCTGCCCCAATAATTTCCTCTATGATCCAAAGGTATGCCTTGAAACCAATCAAAGCGAAGGCAGATTTTAGCATGAAATTGGCCCATAGCCCCAAGCCCGCTATAGTCCCAATTAATGGTCCGAAAGTCCTCTGCACGTAAACGTAGGAACCCCCAGAAGTCGGCATTGCCGTCGAGAGCTCGGATTTTGATACTGCACCAGGTACTACCAAGAACGCTGCAACCAAATAGGCCAACCAAACTCCTCCAACTGGGTTTTCTCCTCCTCCCATCTCTAACATGGCAAGAGCAGGTAGGACGAATAAGCCAGAACCAATCATCGCAGAAAGAGAAATTATCACAACTGAAAATAGCCCCAATCTCCTCTCTAGATTATCAGAGTCAGCTTCTGTTGGGGTAAGTACTACCCCAACCAGATCCTTTGGGCCGTACTTACTCATGATTCACCGCCCCAACATCACCCAGTTGAAGGTTCTCCCGCCCAATAGGTTAGATACTCGACACTCAGTCAGTAGTTTATGAGCGGGACAATAGAACAGGATACGGTAGCATCGGTCCATTACACCGGGTCATTCCTGGACGGTGAGATATTCGATAGCAGCGAAGGAAAGGACCCGTTGACTTTTCTCGTGGGACACGGCCACATGATTTCAGGATTCGAGCAAGAGATGCTCGGAGCTAAGGTAGGAGAGCTCAGGGAGTTCACGCTAACTCCCGACAGAGCGTACGGGCAGAGAAATGAGGATGCGATTCAGAAGATCGAAAGGAGCAATTTCCCAGAAGGCATGGATATTGAGGTGGGGATGGTCGTCGGTGCCCACAGCGACCAGGGCCCCATTCAGTTTACTATCAAGGACATTGATGGTGACGTTGTGGTCGCAGACTTTAATCACCAGATGGCCGGGAAAACACTCCGCTTCGAGGTAGAAGTGGTCGTAGTACGGCCTGCGTCGGATGAAGAGCTAGCGCATGGGCATGTGCACGGCCCCGGTGGGGTTAACCACTAGCATTCAGAAAAGTTATCTTCCTCTCCAATAATCCGAATTGGATGGCGAAACAGGCTCCGTGGTTGGTGATCATGTTTATCTTGCCATCTCTGACTGGATGTCTAGACTTTAATTCCGGATCAGATACCTCAAATGATGCTCAAGAAAAACTTCCTCTGAGAATAAATCATATCCAAATGAAGGGGACGCATAATTCATACCACGTCGAACCCGTGATCTCTCCCGTAAGAGAGTACATGTACACTCATCAACCTCTTGATTTTCAAGCCTCTCACCAGGGAGTCAGACAGTTCGAAATTGATGTCTGGTGGGACATAAGAGAAGGCCTCAGGGTCTATCATAACCAATACGACTCCGGCACTACTTGCCCTACCTTTGAGAACTGTTTAGTAACTCTCCTAAATTGGTCTAATGAAAACCCGCTGCATCACCCTTTGTTTATATGGATCGAACCAAAAGACTGGCCAGAGCAGACCGCAGAAGTTACTATTACTCTGGAATTATCTGGTATTCTGGAAGATATAGAGCAGGAGATTGTCCAGTTCTGGCCGATAGACAAAACAATCACCCCCGATGATGTTAGGGGGGAAAGAAAATCGCTCAAGGATGCAGTAATTTCCGATGGCTGGCCATCTATCGATGATGGCAGGGGGAAGGCAATCTTCGTTTTACTGGCGAGAGGCAACTCCAGGGATCTTTACTTGGACGCTTATCCAGGATTAAATGGCGCACGCATGTTCACTTTGTCCGAAGAGGGAAGTAACGAGTCTGCCATCTTCTCCATTGCAGATCCATTAGGAAGTCAAGGGGAAATATCCAGGCTAGTGAGTGAGGGATACATCGTTAGGAGTCGTTCCGATAGTGGAGGCGAGGAGGCAGATAGCAATGATACTGCTAGAAGAGACGCCGCATTCGAATCGGGGGCTCACAGTATTTCCACCGATTACCCAGGAAAAGTGGATGGTTTGGATTATTGGGTTGAGGTACCAAATGGGACTCCAAGCAGGTGTAATCCAATTTCATCTCCTGATTGGTGCACTTCCGAGGATATTGAGCATTTATCAAAATGATCATGCTCTTGCAATGACTTTTAGCTCAATTGCAATTGAAGTTGGCAGGGCATTTACCGCTACTGTGGTCCTAGCTGGGAGAGTTTCTGCGAAGTACTCAGAGTAAACTTCGTTGTAACTTGTAAAATCCCTATCCATGTCAGTAAGGAAAACTAAGACGTCTATAACATTGTCAAGCCCCAGCCCATATTCCTCGAGGATCACTCTGATATTGTTGATTACTGCGTGAGTCTGCGCCCTTATGTCGTAATCTAGCGGATTTCCTGACTCGTCTTTTATGGGCCCTCCTGGGATTTCATTTGTTCCGGGTTGCCTAGGTCCCATCCCACTAACGAATATCAGATCCCCAACTCTGTGCAAGTGGGGGTAAGCACCAACTGCAGAAGGACCTTCTTCCGCGATGAATGGGCCGTTTTCATTTGTTAGCTTACTCGCTGCCTTCCTACCTACCACTGCCCCAACTAAGCCGCCAACAGGGCCTCCGACTGCAACTCCAGCCGCTGCACCAATTGCCCCACCAGCAGACTTAGCCAAAGACTCTCCAACCTCATCGTAAATCTTCTCGATTGCATCCGTAGGAGCGGCTATAATTCCATCAACCATGCTCTCCCTCTTCTCTTCTGGGGTCATTTCATTATCACTTGACATTACAAAACCCCTTTGTCCAAGACTCCTCGATCTCCATGATAGTGCTCCACGTCATCCTCATCAAACTCTTTGTCCCCCACTGATCCTGAGGATGGGGTTAGAATCACTACCGCCCCTCCTGAGCCATGGAGAGCTTCGTAGGCCAGCACCTCCCCTGTGTAGTTGTTATGCTGCCCCATCGTTGCTGACATCCACCAGGCCGGCTTATACGCCACTACCTTCTGAACCCTTATCTGCCCATGAATTTCCCTAGAAAGCTGACTAAGGTCCTCCAGCCTACCGTCATCGAAGAACTCCAGAATCTTGCGATTCCATTCGTCATCTTTTGCTGAATGGATCCTATCTTCCATGGGATCAATGTGCTCCGTAAACATCCTGTTCGAAAGACTCGAAACCACTACGATTACAGCTTTCTTTCCTTTTTCTTTTATCGCATCTTGAGCTGATTTGCCCAGGACTATTGTCTCAGACCTGTTTGCGTACATATTGCTGGAAACTATGCATGCTGGGATTCTATTTTCTGGATTCAGAAGTTTGAGTGCCACAATAGAACCGGTATCGATCGGAAAACCATCATAGGAAACAGTTCTGGATTGGAGCCCTCTGGATTCAGCAGCGTTTTTGAAAGTCTCAGCAAACTCAACATCCATCCTAAACTTGTAAGGCATACTCCCGAGGAAGTGGAAGTCATCATCCACATGAACCCACTCGGGTTCGGGATGCGCCTGTATTTGATGCCCGATTATGCTCGGCCAGGTTGTGGAGTAAACCAAAATTAAATCTGCATCGCTCTCTTCAATCCTCTTCCTACAAGTTTCGAAGGCTTCTCTTAATTTACCATACCCATCACTGGCCTCTGGACTAAGGAGGGGCTGCGGGTGGGGTGGACAGTAGATTCCGAATAGAATTTCTGATTCACTCAAAAAAACACCTCAGAGAACGATCTCACGCGTCGCTTCACTTGGATCCCATGCTGCAATAAGATTCCCCGTCCCAATCACTGACTGGTAACCATAAATCTCTGCAGGATAGCTTGGGTATCCCATTGCAGCCATCATCCAAGTAAGCCCACCGGCCTCTGTCTCGGCAATCGTCTGCTCTGTAAACTCGGGCATTATGTCAATAACCTCCTGCATCTTACCATCTCTCATCAGATCTACCAATTTCATATCCCAAACGTACTGGCTGTGATTGTATATGTGCTCACGGCTCATGTCTTCTGGAAGTGGCGATTCTGTCACGAAATGCCTGTGGGAGAGGCTGTGACTACTAATCAGGACTACTCTCTTACCACTTTGTTCTATTGCCTTAGCACACGCTTCTCCTAGAGCACTAGCCTGAGCGTTCATTACTTCTTCGGAGTAGTAGTGGGCGTTCCTGTTGCTACTGATCGTCACTAATGGCTTGTCCCAATCAGGGTTTAGCATGTGGCAGGATGTAATCGTCCCATAATCGATCCTAAAATCTGGATTCCTCATCATCATGGTGATAATCCCAGACTCACTAGCGACTTCACACATCTTTTCGGCCAAGTCCACATCGACAGTAATGTCGTAATTAAATCGAAAGATGTTTGGAAAAATAGGATCGACGGATTTTGATTTGAATTCTGACAGTCCCAGGAAGTGGGTTCCAATGTATGTTTGCCAATGTGGTGTAAAGATCACTAAAGCATCGTACTCAATCGTTTTCAGTTTTCTTGCCAATCTGTTATAACCCCATCTCAGAGTTTCCCAACCTCCTTCCGAGAACGCCTCGTTCTGCTCTGGATTTTCTGCATATACAACATGTGGTGGATGCGGAGCCAGGCAACCCAACACAATCTCTCCCTTCGCCATGTTACCGCGAGGTCACTAAATCCAAAGAAAACCTTCCGGCTCCTAGTAGCCTTCATTGGCAAGGGCTCGACGCAGGGGCATGAAGTGGGATGAGCCGCCCCTGTGGCCAGTGGCTGCGCCCAGTCTTGTTGGTTTTATCGCAGCCTGCATCCCTCATTTGGTCGATGGCGTGCCTAGGCTATTCAATTGGGATCTAACAACCCCATTCCTTCTCCTTGTAATCCTCACCCCTCTACTATTTTTCTCCCCAGAGCCAGCAGGCGGGAGTAAAGAATTGATAATTGGAGCTAATATCGGAATGCTTGTAGCATTTTTACCACAACTAATATTCTTCCCTTGGTTCATCATTGTAATCCTGTCTTGGATATTCCAATCCATGGTTGTTTGGAGGAAAAACTTCCCAGCCTTCCGGGTTGGAACTTGGATAGGACTAGGTTCAGTATCAGGACTTTTTATGGGGGCTCTTTTTGCCCATTTTGTCATCTGAGTGATACAGGCCACCTAATACGTGCCCGGTAATTGCGAATGCGGGTATCGAGGAAAGAACAGCCGTCCATAGAAGGTCAGCATCGACATATTCGGATGTAACTCTAACTTCTCCGATCCCAGAATCTCCTCTAAGGGTCGCCAGTACGTAATGGCCATCATAAACCGAGGGGGTTTCTACTTCAAAATTCAATTTTTCTCCCGGACCTAGAAGGCGAATATCTTCTTCCCCAAAGGCAGACCAGTCAATCTTTCCATTTTTCGCGTGATCTCTCACCAGATCTCTATGAATAACGAGAACTTCTACCTCTTCAACACCTACATTTATGATTTCAATGTCTACTGAGTGCCACAGACTGTGGACTTCGATTACATCAAGATTCACATCCCCAGCCCCGAATCTCATATTGGGGTTTTCCTCGTCCGTACCCGGACCATCTACAATAATACTTAGAAGGAGAATGGTTCCTATTATGGAGCATAATCCCGCTACTACTGCCTCCTCTCTATTCGGGATAATTACCCTCCATCCCTTCTTCCCTAATTTCCTGAGCTTTGGTTGAAAGTTATGGGTGAAAATCGCGCATATTGCCGCCACCAATGCGCCCGGGATAACGTCAGAAATCCAGTGAATCCCTAGATACTGTATGCTGAAGAGGTAAATCGGAATATTTGCAGCCACGAATAGATCGAACTCCCTATGCCTCCACTGGCTGATACTGATTCCAAGATCTTTAACATGCAACCTATTGATGATCAATAGTCCCAATGGGATGCCCACATGCAGACTAGGGAATCCGTTGTCTAAAGGGTCAACCTCAGTGAAGAAGAATAGATTCCATGAATTGTGATACATTATAGCATCCATTCCCGGCATATATGTTGATGTGACCTCTATGTTGAAGAATAAATAGAGGGGGACTGCTAGAACGTACACTACAAAATAGTTCATCACTGCCTTGTCGGCCATCACTTCATCTCTGCTCAGAATGTAGTAAATTGGACTGAACCAAATTAGGAATAGGTAAACGAAAAGATAGTGGAAAGACAGCAAATCACTTAGAAACTCATTTCTGAACGACTCTTGAACCCAGAGCGTAATCTCTCCCTCAAAACCATGCACATAGTGAGTGAATCCGCCCACCCTGGGTTTTATGGCCTCGTTGTGTTGGTCAATGAAAGCTTTGAAACCGTACATAATCAGGAAAACAGAAATGTGCCACTTGTACCCCTTTGCCCTAATCTCTTCAAGCAAATCTCTGAGAGGGACCCTCATTTCCGGCTCATCCCTAGTCAGAATCCTTTGGATTGGAATAGTCATCAGCAATATGGCTCCCATTACTGTCTCATAGGGTCCGAATGGCCATTGCATAGATGATTCGGATTATCTAAGAGTCATGAAAGTTACACAAGTTAGAGTTGAATTATATTCGTTACCATCCCCAATCCATAAGTCGTGTTACTTCGGGCGGATTTCATGGATGGGCACCAACTATGGCTCTCTCAGTGTGAAAAAATTGGTTTTTCACCCTCAGCAAAAAGATACGAGGAGGGGACTAGAACCTCTCAAGACGCTGCAGATCAGCTCGGTTGCGAGGTCTCACACATAGCCAAATCTATTGTCTTCGAAGGGGAAGATGGAGCAATAGTGGTAATTACTTCCGGATCAAACAGAGTAGATAGGAAGAGGAAGGTAAAACGAATTCTGGGGTTCAAACCAGGAATGGCAAATCCCGAATATGTCCTGAGGAGCACAGGATACGCTATTGGAGGGGTCCCTCCATTTGGGCATACTAGTCCCACCACCATACTGATGGATGAAGATCTAATGCAATATGACGTAGTTTGGGGTGCCGGTGGAACTCCTCAGACGGTTTTCCCCATTACTCCGGAACAACTCAGAGTTTTATCTGGCGCAACTGTAGAGGATGTGAAGCAATAGATGCCTAATGCCGTTGAGAAATTGATTCTGGCAGCAGCTAAATTGAGGGATGACTCGGAGGTTTTTGCTCGTCGCTTGGAAAGTGATGGAATTGCAGATTGTGTATACAACCCCTTGATGTATGCATGGCAAATTCATGAGGCATACATCCGTCTAGCCGGAGGTTCCGGTGCTAAGACAATCCTATTGGGGATGAATCCCGGACCACATGGGATGGGTCAGATGGGGATTCCTTTCGCCGCAACCTCGGTGGTTAAGAATTTACTAAAAATATCCGATATTGAAGTCGAACAACCTGTTAGGAAACATCAGAATAGGGCAGTAAATGGACTAACTCACCCCAAGGAGGAGGTCTCGGGAACGAGACTTTGGGGTGCTCTATCTCAAAGGTATGGTCCCGCAAATGAGATTTTTCGTAATGTGTTCGTTCTGAACCATTGCCCACTAATGATCTTCTCAGGTCCGCGGGGGACGAATATTACGCCGGACAAAATATCTGGAAGTGTTGTGGACGAGTTACTGGCAACTTGTGACGAGCACCTAAGACAAGCCGTTACCTCATTGGGTGCCAACAACGTGATTGGTGTGGGTAAATTCGCCGAATCTAGAGCCAGAAAAGCACTTTCTGGGTCA
>CEQW01013083.1_pt1 | contig 10033 bp, 7 predicted proteins | sample 530891 | NCBI WGS metagenome assembly CEQW01 (sample SAMEA2621066, study PRJEB7988) | marine metagenome | biome: marine biome (ENVO:00000447); feature: surface water layer (ENVO:00002042); material: "saline water (ENVO:00002010), including plankton (ENVO:xxxxxxxx)" | depth 5 m
ACATCAATCGTAAAGCAGGCACCCTCATTGGTCAGGCGCTTCATCACGGCGACGGCTTCGTCAAGACTGGCGCCCGCGACATAACGTCGGCTCACCCACCGGACAAACCAGCGCGGCATGCGAACGGTGGTGGCGACAATCAACTTGGAGAACCACCCCACCATGCACGAACCACTCCCAAGCCGCTCTTTGACCCTTTGTGCACAACCTCAAGACAGACCAAGTCGTTCCTTGATTTGTCGCGTGGTGAGGAGAGGAACATTTTCAGACGCCAACAAATCCCGTATTGCCTGCCTTTGCCATCCCCTGAACGCTTTTTTATCCATTGAGCAAACGAGTTCACCACCAGGAAAAGCTTTCTTTGTAGAAGCCAGGGCACCCAGAATGGATTGTTTCCATGTTCCACCAACCACTCCATCCTCGCCCTTGATGAACGGGAGTGCATAGGTGGCCAACATGTGGCCAAGCCAGACGCCGTCCAACGAGGCCAATTGATTCGCTCGAGGGGCATAGTGACCTCCTCCGAGGGTGACGAGTACAATTTGGCCCTCGTGAAGTGTTGAATCCCAACCGGATTCTGTTTCATTGAGCAACCCATCTCGAATGATGTGGGCTAAGACATCGGCAGCACCCCGGTGACCCCACGTGGCTTCCGTGGACCCCACTTCGATGAACAAGCATGGAACAGAAACCGATGGACCGTGATGGGTGACTTCCAGTGAAACATCAAAGCCGTCAACGCGTCGGTCCATGGCTGCACGTTTCAACAGCAATTTCCACCATGGAGCCAAACGGGTCGATGGAGGAGGGGGTGACCCGCCATAACCCCCGTACTGTCCATGTTCGCCGAGTGGAAGATGAGGGACGCCAATCGGATGCAGCGTTAACGAGGCTTGACCGCTGGCTGCGACATGCCGTGATGGAAAAATAATCTCAGAAACGGGTTCCCCTGTGGCGTCATGCCAACGTCGCTCCAAATGGTCCTCAAACAACAGGCCATCCGGGAGGTAAATCATCCGCAGATGTTTGAACGCATAAGCGGGATGGCCTTCAACCGGGGGCAGGGATTCCCATCGGTCAAGTTCTCGAAGGATGTCGGCTTGGTTCGTACTGGCCACATCTTGTTGGTTCACAGCGATGAGAACAACCGACCCAGCCTCCATGGGTGGACCTGGTTCATGTCCTATTTTGAGGTGACCCAGACGAGGATTGACATAGAGGCGACCCGTCTTCGTTGCATGAACGAGGCGTTGCCCCCGAACGTCCCGTTTCTTCCCGACAAACTCATCCATCACGAAGCGGGTGCCTTGGTAACGGGAATGGATGGAGAGTTTCTCTGGCTTGACGAAGAAATGAATCCCGTCTCGAACGAGGCCAGTCCGCATCCGATGCGGATGAATTTAGGTGTCATCGTTGGCGACCAGCTGGTGGCGACATGGCTCGACCGGGAACTGATGCTTGCCTGCATGGGATCGATGACGGTGAACACCGCAGTAGACGGGCACCAACGGGCCGAACTCCGGACATCCATAGGAACCCGGACCTCCCACTATCCAGCCGGCACGACATGGTCCCACGCCTTGGATGCTGAGCCCATGGCAATGGCCAGCGATGGCGAAGTGGTGGTGTTTGAATTGTACCACCGTGGGTTGTATGGCATTGGCCTCAACGCTCACGAACATTGGAGAATGCCAACCCCCGAATGGAGCTATCCAAAACGGCGACCACGGAACAAAGAAACCATTGCCCTTCATGTCCACAACGGTGAATGTTGGATCACCTCCCGGGGCGGACGTGTACAAAGGCGGTCACTCTCGGATGGACTACTCATCGAGGAACATTTGCTCGAACAGGTTGAGAGTCCATTGGAACACCACTTCAAACACGGTGAGCATGACTTGCTCTGTTCAACCAGTGGGACGGTCACTTGGCTGAGTTCAATGAGGGTGGTCAAACATGTCCAATTGAGTGGACCAGTCCAAAGTGCTGTTTGGGATGAGCAATTCAATGGTTGGCGTATTGCTGGGTGGAGAGAAGAAATTTTTCTCGCTGAGCACCATCACGACCGACGGGCTACACAAGAACTTCCGGTGCACATCGTACCCCTTGGATGCGGAGCGTTGGTGTTGTACAATGACGGGTCGTGGGAAAACAGCCCGTTTGAATTCGCAGCGCCGAACGAGGAGTGATTCACTCGTTCATTTCGGTGTAACCGCATTGCCCACAGGATTTACGGTCCTTGTGAATGGCCAAGAAAACACCTTGACCGCATCGCTCAACTGGACAGTGCTCGGCACGAATCAACTTGCCGTCTTCAATCTTGTACTTTGACCACTTGGCCTTGGGGTTGGGACCATCACCCATCATTCATCGCCTCCTTCAGGTTCGGCTTCCTTCGTCGCTGAAGTACTGCGAAGCGCCTCGTGTCGAGCGTTGATGTAGCCGGGTTCAACCGCCATGGCTTCAGCCGAGGCGTAGATGTAAGCAAAGCCCGTTGTGAGGGGTTGCCCAAATCGGGTAGAGCAGTCCTTGACCACGATCAATTCACGGTTGGAACCAGGCTCCAGCGAATCGATAGCATCGATGAGTTCTTTGCGAGATGGCGTTGATTTTTTGTCGTGCTTCCAACTGAAGGAAAGCTCAACGCGATTCAAGATTTTGTTTTCTTTACGGTCTTCTATTTTCATGATGTTCACCTTCAACGAATGTTCACTTTCAAGGCATAACGGCCTGGCTTATCGACTTGCAAACGCTTGGCGATTTCCGAGCGTTCTGGATTCACGATGATGACGTAGCCGGTCCAATCGGAGGAAACTGGAGCTGATGGACAGCGTGGGCACTGGTCGACACCGTCTTTGAGCACAAGGTGGCACTCGCCACAGGAGAAAGGCATCTTGACCATGTTCACTCACTCCCCTTTTTCCACTGCGGTGATCCGAGGCCATCCTGCTTGCTGGTAAGTCCAATCTTTGAGCGACGAGGGTCCGAGGTGTCAGGTGAAAGCGAAACGATTCGGGCCCGTACGAAGGAACCAATGGAGAGTTCACGGCCGGATTGCCGACCAATGATCTTGTTGGCACCAATGTTGATGTCAACTGGCTCATCCATGATTTGGGACTTGTGAAGAAGTGCTTCCATTGGGCCAATTCGGACGAATGCACCGAATTCATTGACTTCAGAAACGGCCCCTTCAACGACCTCTTGGTCATCCATGCAGAAGAGAACGGCGTCGAATTGGACGCGTTGGTAAATGGCGCCATCCCCGTGGATGATTCGCCCACGACCGAGGGTCTTGTGGTTGTTGGTGACCAGAACAAAGCGGTTTTCTGAATCGAATTTCCCTTCAAACGCATCCATTGACAAACGGTCAATGTGCTGGTCAAGGGACTGTCCCTTTCGCATGTATTCCGCTGGAATGCGGATGGTGTCTTCCTTGGTTACGACCTTGTACATTTCATCACCTCTTTGCGTTCTCGAGAGGCACGATGAAGACGGGAAGTCAAACGACTCTTCCGTCCTTCACCGGTGAACCCTCAGGAGAGAATGCGACCGAAGTCAGTCTGTCCACCGACGGCCCCTATTTAATTCAAGCGGCAAACCCGAGGTCAACATTCCACGGCGTGGCCTTGTTTCGCAGGTCTTGAAGCAAGGGAGAAAAGGGGTTTTAGGGGTTGATGGAGCCATAAGCAATAACAACCCCCCGAAGCAGGTGAAACATGATGACAGCAGCGAAGCCACTCGGCACCCCTCGCCATGCTGTCGCCTTCGTGATGATTTGGCTGATGGTAAGCGTGGTCGTGACACCCCTTTTCCAACCCGTGGAACTGGAAGATATTGAGGTGGTGATGACCACCGAAACTTCGTGGCAAGGGCTAGAACAACCTTGGGCACAATACGCTCGCACACCCACGCACAATCAAACCGCCCCTGACCACAGCCCGGATGGAGGGCCCGGGATGGGAAGCATCGACAACGTCACGTCCTTGGCCACGCTTGAAAACCCAATCGTGAACTGGCAAGTCTTCAGCGATCAAACCGAAAGCGATGCTTATGGCTCGGTCATCGGCGACTTCTCCCAAAGCGTATCGGCGAGTGAAACTGCCTCGCAACGTTGTGGAGAGGGAACGTTGTTCCCGGTGATGGTCTCGAGTGAAATCGTTGATTCAACCCGTACCAGCTACCTCAACATTGTTTCTGGCAACGATGCCAAAATTGCATGGAGAGTAAGCCTTGGCACCACCGAAACCGTCCGTTCAACGCCCATCATTCACGACATTGACGACGATGGTTTTCCAGAAGTCATTGTCACCTACGACACGCAAGGAGCCTTCAACATCGATGTGTGGTCACCTCGCTTGACCTGCACTGAAGCCAACTGGCAGACCTCTGGCCACAGCAATGAACTGGTGTGGTCCTACAGCGATGCAGATGTTCGCATCGGTTCCCCGTCGCCGCACTGGCCAACCGCAAACAGCGACCATTTGGCCGTCACCCAGCCGCTTCTTGCGGACTTGCAACTGGACGGCACCCCTGAGGTCATCGTGGCGTTGGTGGACGACCCCGACAACAATCCCTTGGTCAAGGTCAATGCTTACAGCTTAACCACAGCTCAACCAACCGAAGAGGACTGGAGCGTGGCGCTCGACCGAGGAACACATCCCTCCGACCCCGTTTGGGCGCAACTCGACAGCACCACAACCTCCGTTGTGTTAACCACCATCGACGGAGATTCCGGCAACATGTGGATTTGGAAAATTGATGGCAGCACCGGTTCATTGGACTGGGAACGCGTGGCCGTTCAAGGAACCGATAGCGATTCGGATTCGCCCCGACTTCGCCTTCCAGGCCCCGTCATCGTTCAACTCGACCAAGACAGCGCACCCGAAATGATTCTGACCGTTCCAACCGACGCCAACGGCCGGACATCTGGAAGTGGAGCTCGGTTCATTGGCATGGAACTCACGTCCACCACTGAAGTCTTCAACTTCCGTGCTCAGAACGGCTACGCCGATGCGCAACCCATGGCCTTGGACACCGATGATGACGGCATTGATGACCGTCTGTGCTGGGTGACATGGTATTCCGAGGAATCGTTTAACTTCAACAGAAAAGGGATGCTGGGATGCACGGACATCTCTGACAGCACACCCGTCACCGAATGGACACGCGACCTTCAACGCGGTGCAGGAACCGACAACGATGAGATCGCTGCATCGCCTCCATTTTGGTTGGACATCGATGGCGAAGGAACGCCTGAAGTGTTGGTTGGCTTTGGCCGGCGATTCTGGGCGTTTGATGGAGACACCGGGGCTTCGGCAGACATCAACAACGCATGGTCCACCCCGCTCAGCATGCCCCACAGGGTTTGGGCGGCCCCTGCTCTTGCTGACGTGGATGGGGATGGGCACATCGATGTGCTCTTTGGCGACACCCTCGTTTCCAATCAAGGTCCTGATTTGACACCAGCCCTTGACAACCGTGGCTTATCGTTTAATCCCGCCCAAGCCGACCCGGGTGCAACCGTCACCGTGACGGGGCAATTTGCCAACGTGGGTACGGCGGAAGCCGACGATGACGTGGATGCTGCCATCATCATGAACGGTATTGAACTCAAGCGAGAACGGTTCACCACCAGCGAGCCCATCGCACCTTCAGGCGAAGGAGGCCCCCTGACCTTTTCAGCAGAGTTTGTAGCAGAATTGGGTGTGCATGAATTTGAGTTGGTTCTGGATGTGAATCAAAACATCTCAGAACAACGAGAAGACAACAACCGAGCAGCGACCAGTTTCTCCGTTGTTGAGCCCTACCTTGCAGAATTGACTGGTCCGTTGGAGACACCGCGAATTCCTCCCGGCACGTCCCAAACCGTTGACATCAACCTCCTTGCTACCGGTTCAAAATCAGCCGATTGGTCAATCGCTGTGGACGATGACCAACTGCCAGAGGGTTGGAGTTTTGAACTTGCAAGCAGCGAAGCCCTCACACGAGAATTGGTCCCAAATGTCCCGCAAACCATGACCTTTGATGCCAGCGTTCCTTCAACGGCCTTGGGCGATGAATCAGGAATGGTGTCTTTCCTGCTGTCCTTGGTATCGGACCCAACCGTGAACACCACGCTTGATGTTCAATTGGATGTGTTTCGCACTCGAGGGCTTGACTTGAGCGGGTCAAGTGGGATGAACAGTTCACAGGGACAAGGCCGACCGGGACAGACCGCCAAAGCGTGGTTCATGGTGGAAAACCTCGGAAACGCACCCGAGTCAACCACCTCCATTACATGGACGGCTCCCTCGTGGGGAGGCTCCCCCTCAATCCACGATGCATCGGGTCAAGAATTGTTCAGCATCGCTCTGGACCCAGGGGAATCAAAAGCGCTGTTTGCCCATTTGCCCACACCGTCAAGTTCCAGTTTTGGTTCATCCACGCAGAGCACGTTGACGCTGTGCATGGGCAGTGGAGAGGATGCGCTTTGCGAGTCCATGCCGTTTACGTTCACGGCGCAAAAATTCGTCGCACAGCCCGCTCACCACCGTACGCTTCCTGATGCAACGCTCACATGGAACCTTGTCGGTACGGCACCTGTTTCGGGTACAGCCGCATGGAGCATGTCCTCAATGGGCATGTTCAACAGCAATTGGCAGTGGAATGCAAGCGGTGACTTCACCGTGAATGGAACGACGCTCGAAGCTCAAGGAACACCCGGTGATACATTGACGGGTTCTTTGGTGTTGGAACTCCCTACGAACGCCGTACCGAAACGACACGTCTTTGCAGCGACCGATGCTGCTGACCTTGACGCTTCGTTGAACATGAGCCTCCATGTTTTGCAGGTCCATCGGGCCAACGTTTCATTGATTGAACCCACCCCCTTGAACGTTGAAGAGGCCATCTCCCTAAACGTGAGTGAAGAGCACCGTTTCCTGTTATTCCTTGAGAACCCAGGTAACGGCGTTGACACGTTTGAATTGACAGCTGAAGTTTCGACCGATGACCCATTGTTTACGCCCGAAGTCACGTTCACCTACTATGACCCGCAGAAAACGCTCGGTGCTCTGGCAACTGGAATCGGAACCGTTGATGTCTTCCTGTCTGCTGAAATCCCCGCTCTCGCACCGTTTACCCTCACCTTCACATGGACATCGTTGGGTGGCGATGAGGTCGCCAACGATGTATCCGTCTTCATCCAGGCCGCACCGAGCCACGAATGGCAAGTGGACCCTGTGAACCTCACTTCGACCTCGGGTATACCCGGTGAGTTCCTGACGTTCGGATTCAACCTCACCAATCTCGGCAATGCTCCCGATGCTTTGACGCTCCAACCCTCCATCGCCGTCACTGCTTTCGGCAATGATGCCTCCGTTTGGTCGGCAGAATCGGTTCAAACCTCCACCATCGGCATCAACGGCAGCGTTCAGGTTAATTTCTCCATACAAATTCCCGCCACCGCCTGGGCCACCACCGCCGTGAACGTGAGTTTAGCTCATTTGGCCAACACCTACAGCATCGGACAGACCCATCTGAACATCGATGTTGATGCCGTATCCGGTTGGAAACTCAACCTGACAAACGCTGATCTTGAAGTTGACCCAGCAGGTGAAAACCTCACGTTCCAGCTCGTCCATACGGGCAACGCCTACGAACGTCCCTACTTTGCGAAAGCTGGAGCCGGGTGGAACATCACGCTTCCTCAAAACGCCGTGGATGTAGCTCCCTACACAACCACAACGTTTGATGTTCACGTTCAACCACCTGAAGAGGCGATTGCTGGGGAAGTGGGTGTCTTGCGCATACGAATCACTGGCAATGATACCTCAGGCTTGGTTGTTGAAGAAATTCCCGTTCGTGTCGGGGCCTCTCCGGAGATTGACATCGACCATCGTGGCGAATGGAACGTGAACCAAGCCGGTGGTTACCCCACGGCTTGGGTAGAAAACAAGGGCAACGACATCGCCATGTTGACCATCGATGTCGACGGCCTTCCTGATGGATGGTCAACCGACCAAGGAACCCAGTTGATCCTCGCTCCCGGGGAAGTCTCTGGTCTCCCACTCAACCTGGTCCCTTCGTCCGATTGGAACGAGCAACGGTTCCTACTCTCCATCAACGTTAACCATCCTTTGCTGGGAGCGATGGCCCACAGCATTGAAGTCAAACACAGCCATGTTGTCTTTTCACAAACACCGGTCATCGACGCATACGTTGAATCACAGCAAACTGTGTCCTACATGGTGGAAAACCAGGAGACAGTGACGTTTGCTGGGGCACTTGAGACCACAACCTCTGGCCAATCCATTGAATTCCTCCACCCCACAAGCACGGGCGAATATGTGGTGAGCTTCAGTGGCGATACGGCTACAGGAAACATCTCAATTTACGCCGTTGCACGACAGTACCCTGCGGCCAGCATTGATTGCAGCTTGTCAACAACTGCCTTTGACGACTTAGGCCGTGTTGAGCTTGCAGGCACGGTGGCGACGTGTGACCTCACTGCAGGGGAAAATGAGGAATTACGTGCCGTGCTTACCCTGATCACCTCCAAGGGTGAACGCATTGACCTCGACAGCGATGTCATCGTGGTTGGGGCTGGGGGTCAGGAAACGATCAATGTGTCCGTGTCTGGCTGGGACCCTGCCGCCGGTCTGTTTGACGTCGTCTTGAGCGGCACCGATCAGTTCGGACGCACCCTGAGCCAAGAATCGACTTCCGTTGTGTCACGCGAAAGCGGCTGGAACGTGGGCATCAGTTCACTGGGAACCGACGGAGACATTACCATTGGAATCAAGCGAACTGGATACGAACTGCTTACGGAGGCGGTGTGTGAATTGGATGTCGTCGCTGAGGGCGGTTGGCAAACCACCTACATCGTTGACGTTGCTTATGCAGAATTCGCTCCGGTTATCTTCATCGAAAACCCCGGTGCCATCGAGCGAGATGAAAAAATCACAGCCACCCTTGGATGCAGCGTGCCATTTGATGTGGACGACAATGCCGATGATGATAGCATGAGTTCCTACTACAAAGCCGAGAGCATCTTGACCGTTTCCACGAATGAAATCGGTTGGGTTGTTGGCGTGGCAGCCCTCGTCTTGGCGGTTGCGTGGCTCCTCGGTGCGATTCAAGCACCACGGGCCACCCCACCATCGTCAGCAACGAAGAAGCCCAACACCAAGGATTCGCCCCAGCCTGAGAGCCAGCGCACCCCAACGACGGAACGTACGGAGGAAGACGACGACTTCAATCTCCAAATCGAGGAGAACGTCGAGTCTGAGGTGGAGGATGAGCCAGCGGTGCCGGTCGACGAGGTTGAGAGAGAATCATCCACCGAAGTGGTGGAATCCATCGAAGTCATTGAGGAAGAAGACACCACGGCGAGTGGGCGTCTCGCAAGCATGAGGGATGAACTCGGCGAGGGTGATGGTCCAGCAAAAGAGGGCTCCATTGAAGACCGCATGAAGAAATTCTTCGGCGATGGTTCGTGAATGCAAGTCCTTATTTCACCCAGAGGCTGGGCAAAAGCATGGACGAGTTGGCACAAGCCTCAACCACGGCCTTTTACACGCTGGATGCGTTCCACGGGGAGCGTGGATCACAGGTTGTCCGTGCCATCGAACAAGCCATGGAAGGAGAAACTCAACCGTGGACGGTTCTGGTTCAGACAGAGGATGCACTCAGGGAGCGGTTGTGCGAGCAAGGCGTCGAAGAACCCGAAGCCTACTCCACCATCCAATGGGACCCTGCGATGCTCCTGTTCACAACGTGCATCGAATTGAATCCAGATGGACGGCCCCTCCAACTCGGGGAAACCATGACGCGTGAACGTTTTGGACGTTTTCCATTCGGGGATGGTTCAGCCCTCGGGTACCTCCTGGAATACATTCGGCCAAACCGAAGCATCACTGAGCATGATGGTCAAAGCACCTATGATGAACTCATTGATCATCTCCAGCGATTGACCCATGGATGTGAGGAACAACACCGAGGCCACTCCAGATTCGAGGATGGATTTGGTGGCATGCAGATACGTGGATTTCTT
>CEQW01065623.1_pt1 | contig 9973 bp, 5 predicted proteins | sample 530891 | NCBI WGS metagenome assembly CEQW01 (sample SAMEA2621066, study PRJEB7988) | marine metagenome | biome: marine biome (ENVO:00000447); feature: surface water layer (ENVO:00002042); material: "saline water (ENVO:00002010), including plankton (ENVO:xxxxxxxx)" | depth 5 m
GACAGTAGCCTCAAAGTAATTGCCGGCTCTTCTAGTACAAGTCAAGCAAACTCCGTTTGACATTCTAGCACGCATAGTGTGTTTCTCAGTGTACAACAGATTGTCGATTACACCCTCGATTTCAAGATGAATTAAGGTGTGCCTACCATCGACTTCTTGTGCTATCAATCCTAATTCTAGGTCCTCGATTTCAGAATGAAATTCTACATTTCTCTGGACTAGTTCATGCCACAAATCCTCTTCATCGACATTACTCCATTTACCCTGGAAATCAATGATTCCACAACGGGCACATCTAGTCCAAGGAACATTCTTTGGAACCTTGACCAAAGTGACTCTGTCTCGAGTACACTTCTCACACATTCTGTCTGTGAATAAGGGAGGGCCTGCTCCACACACTAGACAGAATTCGCCACCGAGGTCCATATCTACACCTCGTCACTCATTTTCTTCTTCACCTTCAGAGGTGCTATCATCTATGCCCATAGCTTTCTCTAGTGAATCGATTTTTTCTTGCAGTGAATTAGAGCGAGCAAAAACTGTCCAAGTCCATAATGCAAGGGCTCCAATCATACAGATGTATGCAGCGGTTAGGTATGTTTGGTCGCTCATCTCAATCTCTCCTCATACTGCCTTTGCAAGTCTTCGAGACGCATTTCCAATTTAGTTAGTCTCATTCCAGCCATGACATAACCTATGGTTAGGATAGTAAATGATATCGCACCGATTAACAAAACAATGCCCATCTGGGAGTTTAGAGAACCTTCCGATGTCGCAACAACTGGTCCAGGGTGTCGTATTTGCCAAAGTCTTGTAGCGATGTATGTCACAGGTACCAAGATGAATCCATACATTCCGAATGCAGCAAAGGTATCTCTGGTCTCGACACCATCTGGTTGTGAGCGGCGACCTAGCACCAAGTAGAGTGAAAGAAGAGTCAACAGAGCAAAGGTGTTGAGTCGGACATCAGTCCAATCCCATGGAACTCCCCATTCTGCAGCTCCCCAAATACATCCTGAAGTAATGCACATTAAGCCTGTAGCAAGCCCAGCCTCGCTACTAGCAACATGTAATCTCCATGCCCAATCACTGCGCTTGAAGAACCAGTAAATCGAACCGACGAAAAGCATGCCAAAGGCGATCATTGCTGCCCAGGCACTAGGCACGTGCCAGTAGAAAATACGCTGGGCTTCGGGAGCCTTGAACGCATTGATTGAGACTGAAGGGGCCCACATCATCCCTAGCAACAAAGTTAGGGCAGCACCGGCGAAGCCGATAATTGCTACAACCTCGCCCCTGATGTTCATATTTGACTCCCGTAAGGCGCTCACCTTCAATGTTCATGCTGATAGAGTGTCAACAACTAGTGCCCAAGGCAGAATCAAAATCGGGGTTAACAACCTAATCATTACAGCGTTTGGTCTTGATAATCGCAAGGTTGCGTTACTGAGAAGACCGACAATCGATTCAGTTATCGCACCGAGTACTGCTCCTGCTAAGATTAGTTGCCAATCTATTTCTGTGGTAATCGTAGATGCTAGTGCAGTGAGTCCTCCACATATTAGCAGAGAGTGAACTAATGCATGCGGAGGAATTGCAGATTTGGTACTCCACCATGCATAAGCACGGTTTTCCATAGCCAAACGGTGAACAGGATTGCCACACAAGCCAGCAGTAAGTGCTGGTGCAAGAATGAAACCAGTCAGTGTTCTTCCTTCTAATTGCGAAGAGTCGAGCAAAGCCAACATTGCTCCAAGAGTGAGCAGGCCGGCGATTCCATTGTTCGCTAGGCCAGATAGTGTTCTCAAGTTCATTCTATGGCCGATGTTGACAGTTCTTTTCCCGCCCTTTTCGACCAATGAGAATTTACCGGTTTTGGGCTCATTTTTCTCTTCTTCAAATGGGAACCGTATGACTCTGTCTGCTGCTTCAACAATTCTTGAATCGTGACTTGCAATTAGAATAGAGTGGCCACCTGCTGCAAGATTTCGAATCGTTTTAACTAGCCTTTCTACCGAATCATCATCCAATCCGCTATCAGCTTCATCGAGTAGAACAGCAACAGGTTCAGTAGAAATCATTGCAGGAATCAATCCGCTTAGAAGTGCAACCCTTCTTCTCTGTCCTCCAGAAAGCATCGCAACTCTGTCATGAATTCGATGATCAAGACCCCAATTTTTCAGTAAGGGGGCGATATCAAATTCGTATCCCGCTGCATCAAGAATTCTCTCGCCAACCAATTCATCGCCCATCACGCAATCATCCTGTAGACATAGGCCGAAATCTGTGCGGCCGCGGCGACCGTCTGAATCGCGAATAAGTTGGCCAGAAATTGTCGAACTGCCATTTTCTAGAGGAATCAATCCTGCAGCGGCTTCGATTACGGTTGATTTTCCACATCCGTTCTCGCCTGAAAGACATACAACTTCGCCGCTGTCAACCGAAAGTGACCACTTGTCCAATACCTTATTCCGGCCTCGGAGGACGGAGATTTCGGATAAGTCGATGATGCCCATCAAACCAAGCGAGCAACCGCATTGCCTTCAAGCCGACGCCTCTTCCGCCTGTACATGGAGGAGATATTGTTCGCGCTTTGGGTGGCGGCAATCATCGGCCCTCTGGTATGGTCTTGGTATCATAAAGCATCGATCGCAATGGCGATGACACTTTCATTGCTTTTCGGATACATTGTCCAATTAATATGGGGTTGGACTCTAGATTCGTCACAATTGACGGAGTTGTATTTGCGGGTGGTGATGATACCTGCTTTAGTCGAATCTGGGCATATCCACACGCTGATTACAAGCGGTTTTCTGCACTCTTGGAATAGTCCTCTTCACGTACTGGGAAATATTGTGATAATCGCATTGGTTGGTATACCTCTTGAGGAAAGATTAGGCCGAGGAAAATGGCTGATTTCCTACGCTATCGGATTGCTCGGTGGTTCAATCGCTTGGACACTTGCAAACGGCGGCTCCTACACACCTGCCTTAGGGGCATCTGGTGCAGCGTTTGGAATCCTTGGCGCATACCTTTGCGGATGGCCTCGTGATGAGGTGTATTTCCCTATGATTTTGATTAGGAAATGGCCAGTTCAATTCATCGCTTTATTCTACTTTGGATTTGAGATTTACAAGGCTTGGCAAGTGTATGGTTTATCACAGGCCAGCCATGTTGCACACATTGCTCACTTTGGTGGTTTTATCTTAGCATATGCCACTTTACCGATTTTGAAGAGGAATCTCGATTGGGAAGGCGAAATTGAGATTGGAGAAATTACTGCTGAAAACCCCTTTGAAGGAGTTGATGATCTTGTCAAGAGGCTTCACGATGAAGGCGATGAAAAAGAGACACGTCAAGCCTGGTTAGAAGAAATTGCAGACCGGGCAAAATGTCCAGTTTGCGGAGGAAAGCTACATCTGAAAAAAATGCGCATTCGATGTGAATCTGATTCCTCTCATGTTGCTTGGCCTTGAGTCCCGTAGGGACTCGGATTCACCCAAGGTTCATGTGTTATGCAATCCGCCCGTAGGGCGGGTTGAGTCCGATGAGAGCATTAAAGGCACTAATTCTCGCTACAGTTTTTCTCATTGCAGATATGTCTGTACTTGCTTCCGCAACGCCAATTCAAGAGGCTCAAATTGGGGAAGAAGTAGATGAAGAAGTAGTGGACAGAATGCCTTTCCGTGGAGAGAAATTCTCAACGGAAGAATATGGTTGGTGGTTTGCATACGGTCCAGATTTGAACTTTGATGGCATGGATGACCGCCTTGAGCAAGTAATTGCAGGTGTAGAATCTCAGTCCACTACTGCGATTATTGGTGCAGATGGTAGGAAGACTGTTGCAATCGTCGTCGATTATGCATGGCATCCTGGCCAAGAAGAAATCGACGAGTTAGTCGCATTACTGCGAAGCCACGGCTGGGATGCCAAAGGTTCATGGTTCCAAGTTATGGATTCAATCGATTCAATTGTTGTTGACCATGTTCCAGTAAGCGCCCTTCTTGAGATCCATGCCCTCGAATCAGTAGTGGTTGTCGAGATGCAGAATGTCATGTATCCAACACTCGAGAGTGCCAACCCTGCTAGCAGAATCCAACCATCTGATGTCTATTCTGGTACCGTGTACGACAGAGGTTATGATGGAGAAGGCATTGTTATCGCAGTACTAGATTCAGGCGTAGATAATGAACATCGTTCATTGAATGATTTTGATGATGAAGACGATGAGCCGGACCTCGACCCTAATTCCTATGATGACCAAAAGTGGGTTGCGGGATATGACGCTACCTCACAAGCATCCAACCCGGATGGTTCACAAGATCCTGATGATGGCCAAGGGCACGGTACACACGTAGCTGGAATTGCTCTTGGGACCGGCGACTCTAGCAGAGTCCACATCGGTGCTGCGCCAGGTGCTTTCCTCGTAGACATCAAAGTTCTAACCGATAGCGGTGGTACGAATTCACAAAACTCCATCAATGGGATTCAGTGGATGATTAACAACAAAGACACCGATTGGGGTAATGGTGCCAAAGGAATTCAAATTGGCCAAATGTCATTCGGTTCAATCGGTAATCCAATCAATCAGGACAATGGTGACAACGGTACCGGTGCAGAATCACGCTTGGTAAACAATGCAACATTTGACCATGACATCGCATGTATTGTTGCAGCTGGAAACGACGGAAAGCAGAGGATTGCATCGCCAGGAAGCGCAGACGGCGCAATTACAATCGGTTCAGCAGACAACTCAGATTCGATCAACAGAACAGATGATTTCATGGCATCTTATTCTAACTCAGGGCCTCGAATTAGCGATAATGATGATGATGACTGGGACGAATTAAAGCCAGATTTGACGGCATACGGGAGTGGTATATATTCAGCCTCTGCCGAAGTCGGCACGTCTTTCCCAGGAACGCCTCGGCCTGAAGCGAATAATGGGTACGAGTCCAAAGATGGAACTTCAATGGCAACTCCATTGGTCTCGGGTGTTGTAGCACTAATGTTACAAGCAGATTCAAGCCTCAAACCAATGGAAATCAAAGATATTCTTCGCAATTCAAGCGAGCAGAAAGGTTCTGCTTCCGAGCCAGGTGTTTCAGATAGGTGGAACGATGAATGGGGCTTCGGATTGATGGATGCTTCATGTGCTGTTGATACAGTTCTCGGAAGAACATGCTCTCCTCTAACCGGTGGTGGTGGCGGTGTGATCATTGACCCACCAAACGAATCCGATGAGGGTATTACGCTCACAGACCCTGAAAATGGCACTTGGTGGTTAACTGGAGATATGATGAGTGTCCAAGGCGAATTACTCTCCGGAACTGGTCCTTGGAACAGTGTTAGTGTTAGAATGACTCAATACTACGAAGACAAGGACGAAGAAGTTCTGATGGATTGGACTCAGGCTACAGTAAACAATGACAATTGGTCATTAACTGATATGATTCCTGAAGATTGGTATGATTCAGAAGAGACGGCAGTTGTCATTGAAGCACAAGCTGTAGGCGATGGCGATTTGATTTCCAATGCCGCCAACTGGGTTAGAATCGGTCGAATGATAGCATCCTTCGGCTCTCCGTCATCCGGTTCTGTATTGAGCGATACCGTTACTTTCTCAGGAACGGCACAAGGTATCGAGCCTAGTGAATTACATTACAGGGTAGACTCTGGCGAGTGGGAATTAGCCCATACATTCGATGAGGAAGATTACGAGACTCAAGATTGGTCATTCACTTGGGATTCGACCGAAGTAGACGATGGTTCTCACAAGATTTCAATAAAATTGGTCAACAAGAGTGGAATAGAATCTGATGTTGTTCGTCGAACATTTACCATTGACAACATGCCTGCAGCACCCGAATTGAGATTCCAAGGAACTGTACAGATTTTCGACCAAGACTTGCCGGCAAACAAGGCAGTCGCAGGAACAATTCTGGAGATTCACTTCAGTGTTGTCAACACAGGAGACTTGGATGCAACTGATTTACATCTGAAACTAGATGCCCCTGGTAGTGATTCAAACACATACCCGAGCGAGGGTAAACTCCCTCGGCTCGAACAAGGAGAGACCATCTCGGTTATTCTCTGGTGGTGGGCTACCGTACCGGGAATGCATGACGTAACCATTCAAATTGATCCAAATGGATTGATGAATGACGATGAGAGCGACAATGAGTATACTTTCCAATTCGAAATTGAAGAAAGGCCACTTGAACCAACTTTACGATTCCTAACTAGTGCTGTAACCACTTCCTCTAGCATTCCTCAACCTGGAAACCCGTATTCAATCAATGTCAGAGTAGACAACTTGGGCAGAACCGAAGCAACTGACATCAAGGTTAGATTCCAAACATGGGAGGGTAGTGCTGAACCGTACGGTTTCGTAGACAAAGGCGAAGTGACTTTGCGCCTGATTTTGGGTTCGGACAGCTCCTCTGGCAGCGCTACAGCACAGTTCTCTTACACACACGATACGATTGGTATAGTCAAACATAGAGTCCTCTTGGAGGGTAATGGTGTCGACATTCAACACTCTGAATTACGATTCAGTGTTGTCATAGACGAGTTTTCGGCTGGGTCAAAAACTGGACTAACTCTCTCCGAAGGAGAGGCTGTGCTTGGCTTCGTAGGAATTCCAGACAGCGCTGAAAGTGACCAAGGCGGTGGATTACTATTCACTACAAAGGACGGAGAACTTCACGCTAGAACTCTTACCTCTGGTTTCTCTATGCCGGGAGATACACTTGTTGAATCAAATTGGGCAGGAGAATTTGCTTTCGTATTGCGAGAAGACAACCGTGTACAGATGGCATGGACCAAGAGATTCACTGACCAACAAGGATACACTATGACCGATATTGGTCTCGCAAGTATTGGCATCTCTGGTGATAAGAGTAGTACAACTTCACATCTTACTCCTTTGAAGCAATCCGAGGGAAGTTACTGGGGCTTTGACATGGCAGTGAATGGCGATGAAATTGCCTTGGCTGGTTATCACCGAGATATACTGACAGGTGGTTCATGGAACGACATAACTAACATTTTCATGCTTCATAGCAATGATGCGAAATCATCGAGCTGGACAACGAAAATGAATGTCCTTTCCGATATTGATATCAAACCGCAAGATGGAGATGCTTTAGCAGTGGGAATTGGTGAAGAAATCCACATTCTATACCAAGCAATGCGAGATGATGTTACTGGAATCGAGCGTGTAGGTCTATTCTATGCTCATGGTGTCATATCACAGACTCCATTCAGCTTCCAAGCACCAGCTGGTGATGATGCGAGTATGCCAGAAATGATGGTTGTAGAACACAAAGGAGATGATGTCCTAGTGGCAGCCTGGATAGAAGGCAGTGGGCGCTCTGCAGAAATAATCAGCGTAGTACAGGATTCAATCTGGTCTGTAGATATGTACAACAACAATTCCGCTCCCGGTGCTTCAAAGATTGTGATGATGCATATGTCAGAAGATGAAATCAAGGTTTATCACGATGAAATCGGAGTTCTAGGACCAGTTACACGTTACGGTATGTACAATGTAGGTGATTCTGAAATCGCCTTGTCCAATCTAATCGCAAAAGGCAATGTTGTAGGCGCTGGAAGTATCGGTGAAGATGCAATTGTGATTATGACCTCACCTTCTGGGCTGATTAGTGGTATGAAAATTGCTAATATCAATCCTAACTCAAATACCGATGATGACGGCGGAATAATCGATTACATTCTGAGCCCATTACCCGGAGATGATCGTGAACAAAAGATGATGGCACTCGCAGCGATTGGCGGATTCTTACTCGTCCTGTTTGTGTCAGTAATAGTCGTACTTCGCCGCTCGCACCGCGAAGAAGAAGAGTTGGAAATTTCAGCTGAAACTGGCGACCTTGAGTTACTTGTAGAAACAGAAGAAGATGATGGGCCTCTGGTTGCAATTGATTCAGACGGTGATTCCGAATTACTTGTGTCTAGCGGCAGTGTCCCAACTGTATACTTAGAGGATGAAGAAGAGGTAGAACAGTCATTGTCAGAAGAACTGGAAGCCAAGGTTGAGGCAGGAAATGCTTCCAAGCGCCTCGAGAGACGAATGAAGAGAAAGAATGACAGAGAGGCCAAAGAAATCTTCGAGAACCTATCAAAGAATCTGCCTCCAATTCCGCCTCCTGGAGAATTACCTGCACTGGGTGAATTGCCGCCGCTACCTAAGTTGGAAGATTTACCACAGTTGCCAGTAATTCCTGCACCAGGTGAATTACCAATGCCGCCTGCACCTGGTGAATTGCCAATGCCACCTGCACCAGGAATGTTACCTCCATTGCCGGGTATACCAGCACCACAGAAGATGGTAATCTGCTCATCATGTAGTGCTAACATTACTGTCAAAGATATGACTCTTCGAAGGATGAAATGTCCGGTCTGTTCTGAAGTAATCAACATGTGAGGATTTTTTCATGTGTGGAATTTTTGGTTTCATCGGCAATAGAGCCGCAGCCCCATTATTGGTTGAGGGGCTAAGAAGACTCGAGTACAGAGGTTATGATTCCTCAGGGATTGTAGTGAAGAATGGTAGCCTACAAGTCCACAAAAAAGTTGGAAAGGTTTCCGAGTTATCCAAAATTCTGCCTAATCATATCGCAGGAAACTCAGGAATCGCTCATACTCGATGGGCTACTCATGGTGGAGTTACGAATGAAAACGCTCATCCTCATCTTAGTGAGGATGGAAACATTGCAGTTGTTCACAATGGAATCATCAACAATTCGCGTGCATTACGAAATCGTTTGAAACAGAGAGGATTCGTGCTAAAATCAGAAACAGATTCTGAGGCATTGGTTCACATGATCTCAATTGGAATAGATTCCGGGCAAGAACCTCTTGAAGCTGTAAGACAAACTCTGAACAGAGCGACAGGAACATGGGGATTGTGTGTTTTGTTCAAGGACCACGACCTAATTGTATGTGCTAGAAATGGCTCACCGTTAATCCTTGGACAGGGTGATGGCGAGTCCTTCATTTCTTCAGACCCACACGCACTTTCGCAACACACTCAGAATTTTTACTTCCTTGAAGATGGAGATATGGCAGTTGTTACGCATGACGGAATAGACATTTCTCGACTAGAGGGAGGGATGTCATCTACCAGTATGACGGTAATTGAAGATGAATGGGGCGAAGCAGACATGGCTGGCTTCCCAACCTTCATGCTCAAAGAGATTCACGAGCAACCTGAATCATTGCGCAGATGTATCGCTGGACGACTAGATATGGCAAATGGCAGTGCTAAGCTGGGCGGTTTGCGCTTGGAACCACTGCGATTACGGACCACACCTCATGTTCGTTTGATTGGTTGTGGGACTGCATTGAACGCTTGTCAAATTGGACAACTGGCAATAGAAAGTTTGGCCAGAATTCCTTCTGTAGCACACGTCGCTAGCGAATTTAGGTACAATGATCCCGTGATAAATCCAAATGCGATTCACTTTGCAGTTTCGCAATCTGGTGAAACTGCAGACACATTATCTGCGGTCAAAGAGATTCAACTCAAGGGAGGAGATGTTCACGGAATAGTGAATGTGGTTGGTTCAACCATTGCTAGACTATGTGGTCAAGGTGTGTATATTCACAGTGGTCCAGAACAAGCAGTAGCGTCTACTAAAGCGTTCACTAACATGGTAGCATCTTTACTTATGTTTGCGATTCGAATTGGTAGAACACGTTCATTCTCACGAGAAAAAGGCCAATCAATAATCAAAGATTTTGAAAAGATTCCAGAACAGATGGAAAGATACCTTGCCAATCCAGGGCCTATCGATGAAGTGGTAGAACTTGTGAAAGACGCGAAGAGCGTCCTTTTCTTGGGTAGAGGATTGTCAGCTCCTGTGGCGAGCGAGGGTGCACTCAAATTGATGGAAATAGCATACATTCCTTGCTTAGCATACCCTGCGGGTGAAATGAAGCACGGACC
>CEQW01028300.1_pt1 | contig 9965 bp, 9 predicted proteins | sample 530891 | NCBI WGS metagenome assembly CEQW01 (sample SAMEA2621066, study PRJEB7988) | marine metagenome | biome: marine biome (ENVO:00000447); feature: surface water layer (ENVO:00002042); material: "saline water (ENVO:00002010), including plankton (ENVO:xxxxxxxx)" | depth 5 m
AAATTTCTTGCTATTGGATCTTTTGGGGTTCCAATAACGGTTAATTCTTCTTCTTCGTGACTATCTGAAGAAACCATCACAGAGCGAAAGGTTCCTAAATCAATTCCAATATACAATACATCTCCAGCCATATGACTCACTCACCCATCCCATTGCGACATACCTTATGAATAATCCCTATGCGAATAAGTAATTTCAGGTTCAAAAAACCGTAAAATTAATTCTATAGAAAAGATAACTGATAGGTTTTTTATAGACTAACACCACTCTTCACAAGAATGACAGTACCATGTTCCATATTCCACATACAATTCGGCCATTGCTGAACATGAAGTACATTCTTTTAGGGTATTTTCACCACACATTTCGATAACCATTTGGATATGGTATGCATCATCAATACCCAGTTCTTGTCTTAGTGACCACAATAATTGGTCTTCACTTGGAGAAATAATTCCATCTTCTAAAACCATCTCTACAACATTTCGATAATCTTCAAAGTCACTGGCATTTCTAGCATCTAAGATTACTCCATTCTTTTCAGCAACGATGTCTGTGCCACCTGGGTCATCAACAAACAAAACCAGTGATTCACGCTTCAAGCTTTCATTTCTTAATTCAAATGAAATTCTTGTACCTTCGACATCAGCAAATACGAGATTTGATTTATTGTTTATCACATTGGCAATCGATCTTGCTGTCTCTTCAGCATTTGCTCCTCTCTTCCAGCCCATACCATCATTGACATTATATGAATAAAATTCAGTACCTTTTCCGGGATATTCCAAGCGTATCTCCTCGCCACCATCAAAACCATTTGATACGATGGTTAAGGCTGCAACTTCAGTAGATACAATATTATCTTCTTCATCAAACATTATCATCAGTGGCTTTCTTTCCTCTGTTGCGGTATTGAACCTGCCTTGCATTCCACTCATCCATTTGTCTTCCAAGCGTGCTAGACTAGCTTCTTGCTGTTCAGATAAATTACTTTCAACGCCAAGAACATTAGCCAAACTACCTGACTGAACGTCTTTTTTGAACTGTTCTATTAACTCTGCATCTCGGTGATACGTCGGTATTTCTGCTTCTGATTTTGCTTCTACATAATCGGGGTCTGGCCATTCATGTGAGCAGGTAACGCATTTTAGATAGCCTGCCATCGATGAATTTTCTGCCTCTCCGCCACAACGCGGACAATCTCCCCCTTCATTGTATGATAGATTATCAACAGCCTCACGCCGACCCTTTCTAAGTCCACCAAATCCCGCCATAGTCTCGCTAAAGCGGGTATTTTCTATGAATGCTTTGCCTATTATTAATCAGAATGGATTCGAGCCTTTGCCCCATATCGAATAATTCCTTCTTGTCCGTAGAGCATTCTTACCACGAATTCAACACTATCACCGATGTTTGGTCTGATATCCTCATCATCAACCATTAGGAAGACACCTTTTGGCCCTTCACTAAATTCAACCATAACAGTTGTCAGACCTCCCAAAACAGGTGCGCGAATGGAAAATTCTGAGGGTGCCCCTGCTGCGCTTAATTTAGTCCAAGTCATTACAGAAGCAGTTGGTGACAAGTTAGTACTTGCTTTTGATAGCGTAATACCATCATTATTCATTTGTCTGGGTGGCCATATTAAGATACCATCATTTTGTGCGACTAAAGATAATCTAGCTGATAGGCTTTCATCATATTGTTGCTTTGAGACATACGCACCTTGTGATATATTGCGAATGTCCAATTCAGTTTGCCAAGCATCCTTTACCGAGTGGTATAATCTTTGGTCTAGCGATTTGGAAGGAATTGATGTGATGTTGTTTATTGAATTTTCACCATTTGACAAAGCCACCGATGCATCATCATTACATCTTAGAATGCTACCGTGTTCAACTAGTTCTATACCAGTTGCAGTCTGTAAAACATCAAAGTTAATTTGCTCATCAACTTGTTTAATCAAAAAATCCACTTTGTTGTTAATCAGGTATCTGATAAGTGATATTGCGATAGTTGTATAATCGCTATCATGTCCAAAAACGCGCAACTCATCAACTATATACGGAGAATATATCGCAAAAGAATCTGCTTCATGTGAGATAAAATATCCTTGAAAGTTTATTACATCATTCATTTCTATTTCTCCCATAAACGTGCACTGCACAGGTGGCACCAGACCCGCCAACATTGTGTGATAGTGCATTTTCAGCATCCCTTACTTGTCTAGGTTGTTCTACTTCGCCTCTTAACTGCTTGAATATTTCAACAGTTTGTCCAGTTCCAGTAGCACCTAGTGGGTGGCCTTTTGATTTTAATCCACCACTAGGATTGATACAAACATCACCCTCATTCCTTCTGCCTGATCCTTCTCTAGCAAACCTGCCGCCAGTGCCACGCGCAGTAAAACCTAGGTCTTCAGTTGCTAATAATTCAGCGATAGTGAAGCAGTCATGAACCTCAGCCAAATCGATATCGTTAGCTGCGATACCTGCCATTTGATAGGCTTTTTTTGCAGCATTTTGAGTCGCAATCAATTGCGTTATTGATGGTCTATCGTGTAATGCAAGATAATCTGAGGCTGCAGCTGAACCATTAATCCAAACTGGATCGTCTGTAAATTGTTTAACTACATGGTCAGCCGCTAAAATCACACATGATGCTCCGTCTGATGTAGGGCAACAATCGTACAGTGTTAAGGGATCAGCAACCATAAATCCTCCTTTGGCTTTATCAAAACTCACATCTTTTCTTATGTGAGCCATTTCGTTATCCAAGCCATGCCAGTGGTTTTTCACGCTGATATTTACCAAATCATCATGAGTTGATTCAAATTCATGGAAATATCTACGCGCCATTAGAGCATATGTTCCAGGGAAAGTTAGACCAGCCAATCTTTCCCATTCTGTGTCTCCAGAGACACCTAACCAGAATCGTTTTCGTTCAGGAGTTAAGTCATTCATTTTTTCAATTCCGCCGGCAATCACGACATCTGCTTGACCACTTTTTATTGCCATCCAAGCATCTCGAAGTGCGAAGCCGGATGATGCACATGCATTTTCAACACGCCTGACTGGGATTCCTTTCATTCCTGTATGCTCCGTCAATAAAGCGGCTGTATTACCTAATTGGCCACCGCCAAATGCCACACTGCCAATATATGCCTCATCAATTTGTTTAGGTTGAAAATCCTTATCGACGCTGTGGAATGCATTATTGGCAGCTTCTGCCCACATTCCCTTCATTCCTGATTGATGGTTACCATATTTTGTTTGCCCAGCACCGACAATGGCAACATCAACCATGTTAGTCCCAAAGGGTCACAGCATTTGATTAAAGCGGTTGAAAATCTTGATTAGTAATTATTATTCAATTAGTCAAAAATTCCGTAGATACTAAGAACAACCCCCAACCGGCTATATTCATGCTACGCCAATGTAGAGAACGTTCCTGCTCGATTAACAACGGACACTTCAACGGTTCTAACTGCCCGATATGTAATGAAGAAGGTAAATTCATCATGAGCGATAGAGAGGCAAATTCCTTGGGCAGAATCCTTGCCCTAGTACTTCGTCACGCACCAGAAAAATTTGGAGTTGACATGGATATCAACGGATGGGTAAATACACGAGAACTATCCGAGTCTATTTCAAAGCAAAGAAGACATTACCACTGGCTAAGAGGATGGCATTTTTCAGCAATAGCCAATTCAGATGAGAAAGGACGATATCAAGTAGAGGGAGAAATGATTAGAGCTACATATGGTCATTCTATAGAATTAGAACTGGACCTTCCCACAGATGATATTCCTGAAGCACTTTATTGGCCATGTGAGCCAGAACAAGTTAAAGCGATTCTTGAATTGGGAATTACTGCTGGTGACAGACAACACGTTCATCTTTCAAAGACCATTACTAAAGCAATGGAAGCTGGGCATGTTAGAATAGACAGACCTGCGATCATGGAAGTAGATACAACAAGGGCCATTGCAGATGGTAACATAATTTATCGAGCAGGAAAATCAGTGTATTTGACCACAGACATGCCGCCTGATTACCTGTACCAGGTTGAGGCAGACGATCCAGTAATCTCTGAAATGGTTGCTAGATGGGAAGCTGAAGAAGAAGAGTAACCTTGTTACTTTTCAATTGCACCACAAGCAGGGCAAAATGGAAGGTCAGGATCTAGCGTACTGCCACACTTGGAACAATTGGATAATCCAATGCTTAGGGCTTGAGATTTAGTAGCAGGTGGAGGTGTTTCTACTCCTTCTTTTTGAGTTACTAGTAGTAGTGGGTCTAATCCATGGCTAACTAATTCTGTATACCGGTTTTTGAAGATAATTGCCTCTTGAATCGCGATTTCCAATTGTAGAATTCTTTCATTTCGCTCGATTTTATCATCGATTTCCATTGTTTCATCAAGACATGCTTGAAGATGTCTCATGAATTCATCAAGGTGCGGTCCATCTGCCATGTCTTATCACACAAGGACCATGTTCATCAAACCTTGTAAGTAATAAATTCATTATTTACTCTATATGTGTGATTGGAGTGATTTTCAGTGACAATGCTATTGAGTGCCCCCCTCGTCGCATTGACATGGATGATTGTGTAGTCATTAAATTCGGGGGTGGTTTGATTACTAATAAATCGACAATGTGTACTCCTAATTATGCAGTCATTGATTCACTAGTGGACGTTGTGGCCAATTGCCTAGAAGATGATTTGCGAGTTATTGTTGTGCACGGTGCCGGTTCATATGGTCACCTAAGGGCAAAGCACTGGAAACTTAATCAGGGTTTTTTGCCGCATTATGATTTTGTTGCGCAGGCTGATTGTCAAACTCAGGAAGAGGCTGTCAGCATAGTACGTAAAGAAATGCTTACATTAAATCAAATAGTCTTAGACGCATTTGCTAAACGAGGCATTAGTACTCACAAACTCCCCCCACACAAATGGGCAAGGAACACTGGTAGTAATTTCGATGGAGATATTACTAAATTATTCGCTGATGACAATTCAGTGAAAATTACTTTTGGAGATGTTGTGGATTGTGAGGAAGGGATTTTTGGAATCCTTTCTGGCGATGATTTAGTAGTTAGAATATGTCAAGAAATTCCTAATGTTAAAAGGCTAATATTTGCTGTAAAAGGAGTTGATGGAATTCTCAAACGCCCTCCTGAAGTAGCAGATCGTGATGATTTGATTGAACATTGGTCACCTAGCATAGAATATAGTGGCGTTCATAATAGTGAAATTGATGTTACAGGCGGTATTGGTCTAAAAGCAGCGAGGGGGTCTGAGGTGGCAGCAAGCGGTGTTGATGTTTTTATCATCAATGGAGAAGAACCACAACGTTTGCTAGATGCTTGTAAGGGTATTTCTACCCGTGGAACTCAAATTTTTGCTAAATAATCAGGTTATAATAGGGGAACTATTCATTTATCGAGTTCTAGTGCAATGTATGGTGATGACTTGACAGGATACCAAATAGATGATGTTCCGTCGGTTGAAATCGATACTGAATTGCAACAGGTTTTACAACAAAATTCAGCTGATGAGGAACAAATTACATTAATGTCAGAAGCAGTAATCGCAGTTGATGAACTTGATAATGAAATAGGTAAGGCTTCAAAGGTGGCCGCTCATTACGATGCAGGTCAATTACATCGAGCATTTAGTGTTCTACTTTTCAACCAAGAAAATAAGTTGCTGCTGCAAAAAAGAGCAAGTCACAAAGTAACATTCCCCAATGTTTGGGCTAATTCTTGTTGCTCACATCCGCTTTACTCTGAAAGTGAGAGAGACTTGAATGACGCAATGGGAGTAAAGCGAGCAGCGATAAGGAAATTGCACCAAGAATTAGGTATTGATCCCCAATCAATTTCAACAGATGATTTTCACTTTATTACTAAAATGATGTATTCTGCACGGATGAATCATGAATGGATTGAACGAGAAATAGATCATATTCTAATCATTAAAGCAGACGTGGAGTTAAACATTAATGAAAATGAGGTATCAGATGTAAAATGGGTTTCTGAAGAAGAGCTTGAATCTATGTTGGTGAGCGAAGATTTGTCAGATGGTGAAATTGCTCCATGGTTCAGATGTATAGCATCAATAATAATGAACCAGGAATGGTGGTCAAGTGTTGGTGATTTGGCGAAGATGTCGTCATTGTCTGACAATAAAATTCATGATATGGGTGACATATCACACATGCTAACCTATGCCACAGGCGCTGGTTTGTCGACTTCAATTATGGAAGTTAAACCATTAGTTGAAAAAAGAATTTCTGATAGCCTATGTGCTTCAAAACATTCTAGGCTTTCAGACGCGATGATGCATTTGATTGAAGGTGGTGGAAAACGCTTGAGGGCAACACTTCCTTGGTTAGTTGGTAAAGCGGTTGGTGATTCACATTTCGGATTACTAGATGTTGGTGCAGCAATCGAAATAGTGCACAATTTCACATTGGTCCACGATGATATTATGGATGACGATGATACTAGACGAGGACTCAATGCGGTTCATATTGAGTATGGTTTGCCTACAGCAATCAATGCGGGTGATGCAATGTTAGCAATAGCATTTGAAAGATTAGTTGGCGCAAAAGGGCTAGACCACAAGGATGTTGGGGCAATGGTCAATCGGCTAGCCTGGATGGTTAGAAGAGTAAGTGAAGGCCAGCAGTTAGATATCGAATTTGAAGATAGAATCGCCGTATCGGAAGATGATTATTTTGAAATGATTGAAGGCAAGACTGCTGTGATGTTTTTGACTTGTGCCGAAGTCGGTTCGAGAATGGCTGGTGCTGATGAGGAAACAATTCAATGCATGGCTGATTGGGGTCTAGCAGTGGGATTGTGTTTCCAACTGATGGATGATTTAATCGACGTTCTGTCAGATTCAGATACCTTGGGTAAGCCTGCAGGTTCAGATTTGGCTCAAGGTAAAAGGACATTAATGGTCATTCATGCACTTGCCCAAAATGATTCAGAGGATTTGAACAATCTAAAGTCGGTATTAGGTAAAGCTGAAGATGCAACCCAAGATGAAATAGATTTAGGCTTACTTGCCCTAAATAACATGGGTTCAGTGGATTATGCTAGGAAAAAAGCTGAGATGTATCACTCTAAAGCCCATGCATGTTTAGATCGTTTACCGGATTCTCCAGCTATCTTAGCACTAAGAGAACTAACGGACTATCAGTTGAAGCGGATTAGTTGATTAACTCAACAAGATCACCAACGGTGATCGTTCCAGTAACGTTAACAGAAGCATACCATCTGGTAAAGTTTGGATTTTTGCGATGAGATATTTTGTTAAATTCGCCATTGATAAATGAATTTCTAATCGTCTTACATGGCGGTGCATCTTGAGTCACAATGATTTCGACTTCGCCAATTCTTAAGCAAGTGTCAATTCCTATCTTTCCTATGTCTATTCCGTCAATAAGGATGTTTTCTCCTGTGCTTCCCGGTGAAATAGGGTGCCCATTGGCTGATAATGAGTCTAGTATTTCCTGTTGAAATAAGCAGATTGCTTTGTTTCTGCCTCCATGGTGCTTCTTATCCGCCTGGTCATCACCTTGGCAGCCGTTATTTGTTACGGTAAGTGAGTGAACTGGAGTTTTTGGAACTCCGCCCCTTGAGATGTGTAAGCCAGTAACTTTGGCAGACATGTTGCTCAATCAGAATAGTATGATTCTGGGTTTGGATCAGGCTTAAGTCCCTTTCTAGTTCTTATTTCGCCAACAACTTTCTCAAATAATTGAGGCGGTAGTGGCTCAAATCCAAGGTTCTCGGTATTCCAAACGGCTCTTCCTTGAGATGCTGCACGAATGTCGTTAGAGAAACCAAATGTTTCTGCGATTGGAATAATACCAACAACTGTCGTAACGTCACCATCAGATGGCATATCTTCGATGATACCTCTTCTGTTTGTGACTTCTCTAGTAACTTGTCCAAGCCAATCATTGGGTACTGATACGAATGCTTTTTGCATTGGTTCTAGTATAATGGTTCTTGCACGAACCATTGCGCCCTTGATTCCGTTTCTAACTGCAGGAATAGTCTGTGCAGGACCACGGTGAATAGCATCTTCGTGGAGTTTAGCGTCTACCAATCTAACCATCATTCCCTGTACAGGTTCATCAGCGATAGGCCCTTTTACACATACTTCGTTGAATGCTTCGATGATTAATTCACGGGTTTCGTGCAGATTTTGAATACCTTTTGTGTCATTTACCAGTACGTTAGTTCCCTTTATGGCGTATATTTTACGCATCAAATCTTTGTCCATGCCGTGTTCACCGAATTTGTTACCGACCTCTTTGGAGTCTTTGTTTCGGACAGGTCCATCACCTAAGTCGCCAGCTTTTAGCGCGTCGACAACATTATCGGGTAGAGCCTCAATTTCAAAGTAAAATCTGTTGTGTCTGTTTGGTGATTTACCTTCGAACGGACGGCCGTGATTGTTACTTTCAATACCCTCACGGTAAACCACAATAGGTGGACTGACTTTGACCTTGATATTCTGCTCTTCTTCAATTCGATAAACTGTAATCTCTAAGTGTAATTCTCCCATACCTGCAAGTAATGCTTCACCAGTTTCTTGATTTGTGGTAACTTGTAATGATGCATCTGACTTAGCAAGAGCTCTAAGTGCATCAATGAATTTTGGCAGATCTTTCATGCTCTTAGGTTCAACCGCTACGGTAACTACTGGGTCGGAGTAATGGCGAATTGCTTCAAATGGAGTGAATTCACTGTCATGAGATAGTGTTACACCAGCAGCTGCGGAACGAATTCCAGTTAATGCTGCAATGTTTCCTGCTACTACTTTTGGAACGGTGATTCTGTCGCCACCAACCATCATGCTAACTTGTTGAACACGTTCTGCTTTGGAAGCACCAATTGCATAAACAGATTCTCCTTGTGCGATTGCTCCGGAGTAAATTCTTCCAACGGCTACTTCACCAGCGTGAGGATCCATCCAGATTTTAGTAATCATCATTGCTAGTTCTGCTTCCGGGTCGCAGGCCATCATCGATTTACCGATGCTGGATTCTAGGTCTCCAGTCCAAATATTTGGTACACGGTATGGTTGAGCCTCGACAGGACCTGGTAACTTAGTAACAGCCATGTCTAGAAGAACTTCATGAACAGGAGCCTTTGAGGCAAGTGTCTTTTGGTCTTCGTTATTACAATATTCAAAAATTTCTTTGAACGATATGTTTGATTTAGCCATGTAAGGAACTGTTATTCCCCAATTGTGGTATGCAGAGCCAAAGGCAACTGTACCATCGCCAACTGAAACTTGCCAGCTTTTCTTAAATTCCTCAGGTGCGAATTGCTTGATTAATTTGTTCACTTTCTTGATTGTTTCAGTAAATCTAGCCATCATGTCTTCTGGAGTTACCTGAAGTTCGTTGATAAGTCGGTCAACTTTATTGATAAAAAGTACCGGCTTTACCTTTTCCTTAAGCGCTTGCCTAACGACAGTTTCAGTCTGTGGCATTGGTCCTTCAACAGCACATGCTAGGATGAAACATCCATCAACAGCACGCATTGCTCTTGTTACGTCACCACCAAAGTCAACGTGACCTGGGGTATCGATTAGGTTGATCAAATAGTCTGTGCCTTCAACTTCGTGAACCATTGACGCAGAAGCAGCGTTGATAGTAATTCCACGAGCAGATTCTTGTTCGTCAAAATCTAACACACGTGCAGCACCAGCTAAATCTGAGGACATCATTCCTGCGCCTGCAATAAGGTTGTCAGACAAAGTTGTCTTTCCGTGGTCAATGTGAGCAGCAATACATAGATTACGAATCTGAGGTAGTATGTGCATAACTTCTGTTGCTTTCTTGATATTGTCTTCTTTTCGGCCCATGTGTTCACCACTTCTCGATGTACCAACCCACTAAAAAGGGGTTCTTAAGCAACTCGGATATAG
>CEQW01057726.1_pt1 | contig 9744 bp, 10 predicted proteins | sample 530891 | NCBI WGS metagenome assembly CEQW01 (sample SAMEA2621066, study PRJEB7988) | marine metagenome | biome: marine biome (ENVO:00000447); feature: surface water layer (ENVO:00002042); material: "saline water (ENVO:00002010), including plankton (ENVO:xxxxxxxx)" | depth 5 m
AATTTAGACAACGGGGATATGATGAACCACTGTGGAATCTCCATTGGTAACAGGAGGAAATAGGAGCTTTGGGGAAATCAAATATCCTGGACCGAAAGGCGATCCACCGAGAACCGATTTTCAGTAACGAGAGGAGGCCCAGACTAATACTCCGATGCCACTTCCCCACGTGATTCCTTATGGGAAGAACGGGTCCATTCGTAAAATCAGCTGGAGCAGGATAGCATTGAACAACCGACTCGGTTCCTAGCCCATTCAGGCCGCTTTTTGAACCACTTGTCGTCATACTCAATCTGTTCGCCGTACGGACTCTTGAGCATCTCGTACAACTCCACAGCCACAGAGTAGTCCCCTTTCTCTGCTGCATCTATCGCCAATTGGGCCATCCAGTTCCTAATTACGAATTTGGGATTTGACCGGAGCATCGCAACCCTATCAGGGCTTCCAGCCACTCGGTCCCACCACCGCGCCAGCCACGTGTTCCACTCTTTCCATGGGATCTCCCCCTCCTCATAGAAGGCAGGTAGCAGGGTTTCCACATTTGGCCCATCAACGGATGATAACATTCTGAAGAAAATCGTCATGTCGGTCTCAGTCATCTGGAGAATGGATGTGAGTTCAGTGACTAGCTCACCGTCCTCCTCCTCAAATACTCCAAGCCCAAGCTTTTCTGCCCACATCATGCTACTGTGCCTTTTGTAGGATTCGTGGTATGAGCCGAGGATTCCATTGAGTTTCCTTGTGTCCTCCATCAGCGGAGAGATGGCTTCTATGAGGCGAGAACTGTTCCAAGCCCCGATCTGTGCCTGCTGTCCGTACCTGTACCTCCTTGTTCTAGCATCAGTTGTATTTGGCGTCCAGCCCGGATCAAAACCCTCCAACCAACCATAGGGACCGTAGTCAATGGTAAGTCCGTGGATGGACATGTTGTCGGTGTTCAGGACGCCATGTACGAATCCGACGCGCATCCAGTGGGCGATGGTCTCTGCCGTCCTCTCGACAACCTCCCTCAGCCATTCGACAAGCCCCTCGTCAGTGTCCGAGGAGTGCCTCGGGAAATGCCGTCTGATCGTGTTTTCAACCAGTATACGCAGGGTTGCGAAATCTCCCGACATGGCGTGGATCTCGAAGCTACCGAAGCGGATGAAGCTCTCAGCCACTCTGCAGACTATTGCTCCAGGCTCGGGTGCAGGCCTCCCGTCGTACATAACGTCCCGCATAACTTTCTCACCAGTGGTCACTAGGGAAAGCGCTCGTGTTGTGGGCACTCCGAGGTGATGCATCGCCTCACTACAAAGGAACTCTCTGATTGAAGAACGCAGTACAGCCCTACCATCGGCGAAACGGGAGTATGGTGTTCTACCCGATCCCTTAAGCTGTAGCTCGAGGAGTCCGTTACCGGTGTCCACCTCACCGAGGGTAATCGCTCTCCCATCCCCTAGCTGTCCTGCCCAGTTTCCGAACTGGTACCCACCATACCTCTGGGCGTATGTATCCATGCCTTCAACCATTTTATTGCCACCGAGAATCTCCGGCTCCGCTATTTCTAGGCCAAGCTCCTTAGCAGTCTCATTTGACCACATCCTAAGTATCGGATTCGGCATGGGTTCAGGACAAACCCTCGACCAGCATGCTGCAGGTACCTGCCTAGGCCCACCTCCGATCTCTTTGTCCCCAGGGGTCTCATTTAGGAACTGGCTTTTCCATCTCAATGAGCTCAACGACCTCTGTTCCACGCGGTTGTGTTCATCATGGCCCAATTGAAGTTGTGCATGCTGAATTGGCTAAGCCTCTTTGGAGATAATTCAATTTCCGGAGTGGTCATGCAGTCGTAAGGAGTTGACAGAATTCTAATATTAGTGCATCATCTTATGATATATGCAAACCAGTGAGATACTTTCACAGTCCAAGGAAATCCATCAATGGATAGTAGAAAAAAGAAGAACGATCCACCGTCATCCTGAACTGATGTATGAGGAGTTCAAGACAAGCCAACTCGTTCAGAATACTTTGAAAGAGTTAGAAATCTCATATGAAAAAGACATAGCCATAACAGGTGTTGTCGGGTCCATCGGAAATGGAAATGGTCCGTGTATTGCATTAAGGGCGGACATGGATGCCTTACCAATTCATGAAGAAGCAGATGTCGACTTTAGAAGTGAAATCGATGGCAAAATGCATGCCTGCGGCCATGACTGCCACACTGCAATGCTTCTAGGAGCAGCAAAAGTCCTGAAACAAAACGAACACACTATCGAAGGTACGATCAAACTTATTTTTCAACCCGCAGAAGAGGGCGGGGCAGGAGGGAAAATGATGAGGGAACAGGGTGTCCTGGAAAATCCCGAGGTGGAGCAAATTTTTGGATTGCACGTCACTGATAAATTGCCTGTTGGAGCTCTGGCATCAAGAGAAGGCACACTTCTTGCGGCCACTTCATCAATCAAAATTTTAGTTAGAGGGAATGGGGGTCATGCAGCAATGCCTCACCTTACTGTAGATCCGGTAGTCACAGGGGCGAAGATAGTTGTCGAACTTCAAACATTAATTTCCCGTGAGCTAGATCCCTTGGAATCAGGAGTAATCAGCATCACCATGGCAAATGCAGGAACAGCAACCAATGTGATACCGCCCACAATGGAGTTGCAAGGTACAATAAGATCACTGACGAGCGAAGGCATTCATGAATTACAGAAAAGAGTCAAAGAGGTTGCTCAATCGATAGCATCCGCCAATAGATGCGATGCAGAAGTTACTTTCCCGGGAAATGATTTCCCCCCCACTGTAAACGATGCCGATTGTTGGAAGCTGAGTAGGTCTGCAGCAGAAGACATTCTTGGAGAGGGAGGAGTCGCAGAAATGGGGCCGATAATGGGTGGGGAAGATTTCTCATACTACACCCAAGTGATCCCTGGATGTTTTTCTTTCATCGGCGTTGGGAACCCAGAAATAGAAGCATATGGCGTTCATCACCCTAAGTTCAAAGTTGATGAAGATGCCCTATCTTTGGGTACTGCCATTCATGTCAATACCGCATTCAATGCATTGAAGAGCTCAACTTAATTCCTGAGAATCCCACGCCCGAATTAAAGACATGGAAAAGGAGAGCAATCAAACTCCTTTTCTGAAGACTTCAGTGTTTAAAGAATCCACAAAGAAAGGTCTCCGGCTGGGATTGATTTTAGATTCTGTGTTATTCGCCTTCTTGGTCTTAATCGCAATAAAGGCCGGTTTTTAGGTTAGTAATCCCTTTAGTAAGTTAGTCAGTGTGAAATAAGATGTCCTTTCTTAGCGTTTCGTGACTAAAGACAAGCAGTTTGCAGTTGGCGTCATCGGAGTGGGCAACATGGGTGCCGCTCTGGTTCGTGGTATCATCGATCGGGAGACTGAGACGGCTAATGCGGTCATCATCTGTGATCTCGACAAGGTCCTGGTCGATCGTCTGTGCGAAGATCTCGGAGTCGTGGATGGAGAAAATGCCGCTAAAGTGGCTGCGTCTGCTGAACTCGTCGTCCTAGCAGCGAAGCCCCAGAACCTACCAATTCTGCTAGATGACATCTCGCCTTCGATTAATGCCGATCAGACCATTATGAGTATCGCAGCAGGAGTAACCACCGAATCGATAGAGAAGAGACTAGGACGCAAAACATCTGTTATTCGAGTGATGCCGAACCTACCTGCCCTGGTAGGGGAAGCAGTAAGCGTATTCTGTGGTGGCTCACACACCTCTGATTCGGACTTTGAGAGAGTGGAAGCGGTACTAGGTGCGGTAGGAGTATCCTTCGAGGTGCCCGAAGAGCTGATGGACCCAGTCACAGCCCTCAGCGGAACAGGGCCAGCGTACGTATTCCACACGATGGAGGCTATGATTAGCAGCGGGGTAGAGATGGGGATTCCCCCGGAGATGGCCCAACGACTGGTCTTGCAGACCGTCTTCGGCGCTGCTCAGCTTGCAATGGACTCCGATCTTGATCCAACGACCCTCAGAGAGGCGGTAACATCCCGGGGCGGTACAACTGATGCCGCAATCTCATATCTCGAGGAGCACCATTACACGCGCCTCGTAATCGAAGCTATCCTAGCAGCGATGGACCGCTCAAAGGACCTAGGTCGCGAATACCCGTCATAGCAAATACAGTTAACCGAGTTTGAGAATACCTGTCAATTCCAGAAGGATTGTAAATCACACCAATAACGATGTATCATGCTGGAACTGCTCTTTTTCTACCCTAGTTTTAGGAGGTTTGTCGGATTCTTCTTGATTTCATTCTGGACCATTTTTTGTATTTTTGGAATATTCCGACTTTTAGACGACCCCAGACCAGAAGAAGTGGACTTCTTCAGGGAATTATGGAAATATCCCGCCATTTCTGCCATGATTGGGCTGATCTTGTTTATCACCGGCGCCCCTGCACCGAGTAAAGAATCATCAAGTGATGAGGAAATAACTCCTCAACACACTTCATCTGAACGGGAGTACAAATCACGAGAGAAAGTCGATGATGGCCCGAATTGGTGGGAATTCGGATCCGAACCACGTTGATGACATCTGTGTACCAGTTTAAGCCCAAAACTAGTGATTATATCCCGTCCACATAATGGAATACCATGCGCAGTGTCGTAGAAATCGTCCCTACCCATGTAGTCCGCGAAGGTGGTGGCTTCAAGGTTCGTCGACCGTTCAATATGGGCAAAGTCCTGAGCCCGTTTCTACTCATCGACGAGATGGGACCGGTAGACTATGGCCCAGGTGAAGCAGTCGGAGCCCCATGGCATCCTCACAGAGGATTCGAGACGGTCACTTACCTCCTCGACGGGAGGATGAGGCACGAAGATAGTGAGGGGAACACCGGGGAGTTGAACCCTGGGGATGTTCAGTGGATGACCGCTGGGCGCGGAATCATACATTGTGAAGAGCCGCACGACGAGTTCTTCAAGACTGGGGGGAAGACTCATGGATTTCAAATCTGGGTGAATCTTCCCGCTGCTAACAAAATGATGGAACCTAGGTATCAAGAAGTTCCCGAATCTGAATCCCCCACTATCCAACTAGACGGGGTATGGGCACGGGTAATTGCTGGCGAATGCTTGGGTGAATCTTCCAATATCGATACTGTAATTCCAATCACACTAATCCATGTCAAGATGGAGAAAGGTACCAAGCTAGTACAAAAAATTGAATCAGATTTGAATGGGATGATTTATGTCTTCGACGGTGGGATTCTAATCGAGAACAAGATGAGTGTCAGAACCAGACCACTCCCCTTTGGCCTCGGTACCAGGCAAGCGATTCAGAATGGGGAGTTGGCAATACTATCCGAAGGAGAAGAGATTACCATTCAATGCACTTCCCGATCCGAGTTCCTAATTCTAGCTGGACCCGAATTGAACGAGCCAGTAGAGAGGTACGGCCCATTCGTGATGAATACCAGAGAAGAGATTCACCAAGCATTTTCAGATTTTCAAAACGGAAGATTCGCGAGTTAACACGACGTAAGAAATCGAATTTACTTTACAGAGTAGTGGAGATCTGGTTAGGCTAGAACCGTCTGCGAACAGCCTTCACCTTTCCCTAACCTTATCAGAGATGTTTCCAAGAATCACCAAACCCCCGAATCCTCCCACAATCAGGCAGGTCGCTGGAAATATCGTCTTAGCCAACGGTCCGTATGGCTCCACTAGATAGCTTCCGATTAAGAGCCCAATTATTCCGGTAACGAACGGTATGGTATGAAAAGGCCATGACAAATTATCAGCGTATCTATCCTGCATGAGTCTCACTGAAGGGTAATTTTGCAAAAATGGCATTACTATTCTAGAGAGATCGCCACCACGGACACAGGACCGGGGCTCTTGGTTCTCTCAGCAACAGCCTCCACATCAATACCGCAGGTTTGGCTATCATCTGGGAATCTCGCCTTCCCAAAGCGGTAGGCGGCTATGCAGACGTAGAGATGTGCTCCTGTGATTGCGGACATTAGTAGCTGTTCTACCAATGACGTCGTGGTGGTCCAGGTGCCGAACAGTGCCGAGGTAAGGCCCAATGCTGTCGATACCAATGAGGCGACTACTGCAATGTGCATCGAAAGTGCGTTGAGATCAGGCCTTCTTACAGAAACGATTCCTGCGAACAAGAGAAGACCTCCGAAGAGCGTTGGAAATAAGGCGGTAAGGTAGTCAGTGTGCACGAAGAAAACTAGACCAAGAAACACCATCAATGCTCCAGTCAAAACAGTCAGTTGGGGTATAGCTAGTCCCGATATGTTGTATCTTTGCATAAGCTTAACATCTCCGTTCACTATATTATACCCTGTTTTGCAACGTCCTCACTTTGCAATCCATAATAGCTAGTGACCATCATTCTCGAGACTCTGTTTTCACACATAGAGGATCTGGAATCAAACCATCTGATCCAATGCGTATACTACGAAGTCGGAAACATTCGTTCATATCGATGCCAATGGACAGTAGAACATGGCAATCGAAGTCGTCTGGTTCAAGAGGGACTTGAGGACATATGACAACCCACCATTAGTGGAAGCCTCAGAATCAGGCAAACAGGTAGCTTGTATTTTCTTAATCGAGCCGGAGCGCCTCGATCAGCCCGACTCCGACCCAATTCACATAGAATGGGAGCTGGACTGTGCAATCGAACTCAGAAGGGAGCTAAAGAATCTGGGAGGAAGCTTGGAAATCAGAAATGAGGGTGCCATATCCGCATTTGCAGACATCCATTCCAAGAACGTGATTTCAACAATCAGAAGTCATGAGGAAACTGGGACTGGGTGGTCATTCGACAGAGATAAAAGAGTGAGAAGATGGTGCCGTAAAAACGGAATCGATTGGGTAGAGTACCCCTCTAATGGAGTAATAAGGGGATTGAGAAACAGGGACAAATGGAAGTCATCGAGAGATCGGAGGATGCGTCTTGAACTGATAGACCCACCAAGGCAAATCAATGGATTCCCATTGGGTAACGCAATCCCTACCATGGAATTATTGGGACTCGAAAGGAGAGATGTCCTTCATCGACCCAAGCCTGGCCAGGAGGCGGCGATAGAAACCCTGGAGTCATTTCTCACAGTCAGAGGTGAGAGCTACAGGTGGGCGATGTCAGGACCTTCCCAAGCAACCATCCACTGCTCCAGGCTCTCACCATACTTGAGCGCAGGATGTATATCGATTAGAAGAGTAGTACAGAAGACCTCAGCTCGAATGAGGCATCTCCGGGAGAAGAGATCAGAGGGACAGGATACCGAACGCTGGCTCAAGAGCCTCTCATCGTTCCAGAGCCGAATCGCATGGCACTGTCATTTTATGCAGAAGCTGGAGAACGAGCCCACTCTCGATATAACAGCTCAGAACCCGCTAATTGACAATAACCTCAACAGGGAACTAGACCATTTGAAGTTCGAGGCATGGTCAGAGGGGAGGACTGGATGGCCGTTCTTCGATGCCTGCATGCGGAGTCTGATCGCCACTGGATGGATAAACTTCCGGATGAGGGCGATGTTGATGTCAGCTGCCTCCTACAATCTCTGGCTCCCATGGAGAGAGACAGGACTCTACCTCGCGAGGCAATTCTTAGATTACGAGCCTGGGATACACTGGTCGCAGGTTGGGATGCAATCGGGAACCACGGGAATCAACTCGGTAAGAGCATACTCCGTCACAAAGCAGGGTAGGGATCATGATCCGAAGGGCGCTTTCATAAGAAGCTGGATCTCAGAGCTGAATCGGGTCCCTGATGAGTACATACACGAGCCGTGGAAGATGCCAGCCTCGATTCAGACAGAGTCCGACTGCGTCATAGGAGTAGACTATCCTCACCCAATTGTCGACGAGGCTTCCACTAGGAAGGAGGGTGTAAGGATGACCTATGCGGCGAGAAGGGGGGATGAGGCCCGAGAGGCCAGCAAGAGGGTGTATGACAAGCACGGCAGCAGGAGGAGGCCAGTTAATCGTAAGAGGGCCAAGGAATTGGATAAGAATCAGACTAAGTTATTCTGAATTCCGTATTGAATCTCGAGGCGACCTCGAAGAGGTCGTAGAAGGCGTCAACAGTATGTTCGATCGGGTTCGAGTATCCCCCGCCCATGAAGAAGACACATGGGGTTATGCCTCCCAATTGGGAGAAGACTAGATGGTTCCTAGCCATCATTCCCCTTCTTGACAAACTCAGCTTACCCAGGGCATCGGCCTCCAAGCCGTCCACGCCTGCTTGGAAGAGTAGTATGTCAGGTGAGAAATCACTGACTATGGCCAGTGCCTGTTCCACAGCCTCGAGATACCCCTCGTCGCCCGTGCCAATCGGGAGGGGCAAGTCATGGTCGCTCTCCGCCTTCCGGAATGGGAAGTTCCCCTCACAGTGGACCGAGATGGTAACGACTCCCTCCTCGCCTCTCAGAATAGTTGCAGTTCCGTCACCTTGGTGGACATCGAGGTCAAGCACTGCGACCCTCGCGTAACCATCAACCTCTCTTGCCCGCAATGCGCAGACTGCTAGATCATTGAATACGCAGTAACCTGACCCAAAAGATCTGTGGGAATGATGTGTGCCTCCTGCCATGTTGCCTGCGATACCTCCGAAGCGAGTGACATGCTCTAGGGCCTCAACAGCGCCACCCATTATCCTCAGTGTCCGCGGAACGAATGCTTCGGTCCATGGCTCCAGACCGATCCTCCTCCTCTCTTTACTATCCAGGATTCCACCTAGGAACCTGCTGACGAAGTCCTCATCATGGGCCAACAGAAGAGACTCAGTATCGATGGGTTTTGGCTCCTCGATATTTACCAGGCCGATATCTTGCAGATGACTGAGCCTCTCCCTCAGTAGCCTGTACCGATCCCTGGGGAATCGTGCGTTTTGGTCGATACCTTCCGTGTAGCTGTCGTGGTACCAGACCGGCATCGGGCGCATATCCGACACTGTAGAACTCGATTCTATCGATATTGTGATAGAATTGGTACTTCGGTTCACGTCCAATGCAGTCGCTGTCAATCGGAGAATTCGCGATGAAGGTGAATCTATGGGCATCCCTGGGTTATGGCCTGATCTTGATCCTAACTCCAGACCTCTTCTGCGAGATCCTCCAAGCCGAGGCGGTAAATACAGCATGGTTGAGGACGATAGGAGCGGCCTTGCTCGGAACCAATGTTCTGGGAAGCTGGCTCTGGCTGAGGACCCCCAGCCTAGATATGGGCCGCGTTCAGACCGGCACAGCAGGTCTCGAGGCCCTAGCAATGACCTTATCTCTGCTCCTGGGGGAATTCACCGCGGATAACATCTGGATGGTTCAGGCATCTGTCTTCCTAGCTGTGCTAGTCACCGCAGGGCTTGCCCCCACATCAATGGAGAGAACATACCATTCAACCAAGCAATCTAATAACATTGAATAGTCAAGACATTATGGGCACTCCATGAACCCAAAGACTCTCAAGGGCCAGAGGAAGATCAGGATGGCCCCAAAGAAGACTAGAGGGAAGAAGATCCCAGAAAAAAAGATCGACGCATCTTGTAACGACCCAGGATGCGGGTGTGGAAATTAACCTGATATCATGAAGTCAATAGGTGAAATTGAGGAAGAGTTGGCAAACAAGGCGGAGCCGATCCTGGGATTCAAGCCGTCATCGAAAATCAAGAGAGGGCCAATTGGAATCCTAATCAGCATAATTTGCATAGTCATGGTCTTGTTGGAATTGAATCGTTCTGGCGTAATATAGCCTAGAGGATTTGGTGCCTGC
>CEQW01024828.1_pt1 | contig 9732 bp, 7 predicted proteins | sample 530891 | NCBI WGS metagenome assembly CEQW01 (sample SAMEA2621066, study PRJEB7988) | marine metagenome | biome: marine biome (ENVO:00000447); feature: surface water layer (ENVO:00002042); material: "saline water (ENVO:00002010), including plankton (ENVO:xxxxxxxx)" | depth 5 m
AAAATTTCAGGGTCCCACGGGCAGGGGTCAGAAGTGTCACTCATGCCGTCTAAATCACTATCTAAACAACCAAACACGTCGCGATAGGATTGTCCAGGGACTGTGTCACAGTCATCAGGTTGGAATGCACCACTGGTGAAATTGTCACCATAGCCATCACCATCTTGGTCACTCCATTGAGTCACTTCAAGTGGGAATGCATCGCTGAAATTATCTCCATATCCATCGCCATCTTGGTCACTCCATTCACTTGAAAAGTCAGGAAAGGCATCGCCACTTTGCTGTCTCAATTCGATAATTCGCTCAGAGTTATCCTGGTCTTCAATAAATGTCAAAGTCCAAAGGTAATTGTCTCCATAACCATCGCCGTCAGTATCAACCCATTGCTGTCCATCTTGCGGGAATGTATCGTCAACATCAGCCCAGCCATCTCCATCTGAATCCAAACAGCCATACCGATTATTTTCTTTTGACAAACCAAATAAGTCAGGGCAATCATCTCCCCCTGGTCGATTTACTTCATCACCATAGCCATCCCCATCTCGGTCAGACCATTGTAGCGGATTTTCTGGAAATGCGTCTTCTGGGTCAACAAAACCGTCGCCGTCAGTATCGGGGCATCCTCTCGTTAGTGGATTTGGTGAGTTACCTGCTCTAGTTGGGCAGATGTCACCGTTTAAGGAGCCAGTTCCGTTATTATCTCCATATCCATCACCATCAAAATCTGACCACTGCGTAGGATCATTCTTGAAGACATCTCCATTATTACCTGCAGCGTTATCTCCGTAACCATCACCATCTGTATCCTTGCATTGAGTAGGGTCATCGGGAAATACATCAGGATTTAGGCCAGTTTGGTTATCCCCACCACAATCTAGTGAGTCTCCATCTCTATTTTCCCACTGCGTAGCGTCGTTTGGAAATGGGTCTCCCTGGTCTGAATAACCATCTCCATCGGTATCGATACAACCGTCCCTGTCGATAAATGAATATCCTTTGTCATCTGGACATTCATCAGGTGAGTTTCCGTCTGGATTGTCACCATATCCATCGCCGTCTCGGTCACACCATTGTGTCGGGTCTAACGGAAGTCCATCAGCTTGACAATATCCGCCTTGAGAGATACTACCCCAATTAGCAGTTGGGTCAGAATAAGTATCGCCGTCCGTATCTGGGCAACCATACCTGTCTGCTGTAGAATTGCCAAATACATCGGGGCAGCCGTCAGCATCATCGCCAAATTGGTTATCGCCATACCAGTCTCCATCAGTATCTTCCCATTGATAATGGTCGAGTGGGAATTTGTCTACCTGAGTGGCATTATTTATGAATAGCCCTGGCCAAGTTTCCCCCCGATTTACCTCCCAGGATTGATCGTTGTAATTGTCGCCCCATCCATCGCTATCACTGTCATTCCACTGTGTAGGATTATTTGGAAAAGCATCACCACGTTGATTGGTATGAAACACTACATTGACTACATCATAATAATATTGATCTCCATAACCATCACCGTCACTATCTGCCCATTGTTCGGCATCATTTGGTGCCCAATCACCATCATCAGACCATCCATCTCCATCAGCATCTGGGCAGCCAAAACGGTCTTGTGTTGAGGTTCCGAATTGATTTATGCAGGCGTCCGGGTTAGTTGCAGGTGCAGGATTATCACCATATCCATCGCCATCAGTATCATTCCATTGGCTACCATCAGTTGGGAAAGCGTCGACTACACCATCTCCCTGATCATAGGTATTGTAACCATCATTATCTTCATCGATATCTGCATACCAAAAATAGACGCCCTCGTCATTTCTAGTATGAGCAGTAACGATTTTACTGCCGTCTGGGTGCCAAGAAACCCCATCGATTTGACCACATTGATTGTTATTGGACCCAGCACAGTTATTGGGTCTTGGACCAGAAAAAGCATCTACTAGTAAACTGGATGTTGTTTGATATATTTTGGCTGTTGCACCGTCTGCTTCATACCAAAATAGCCCGACAACAAATTTAGAACCATCTGGGGAAAAATCCACAGATGAGCAGGATGTGGTGGTTCCCACTTCCCAAATCATAGGCCACCCACTGCCATCATATTCGTGAACTTGAACACGGGCTCCGTTAGACTCGTATGCACCACACATAACGATATAATTGCCATCGGGCGACCATGCAATAGCATTAACAGAGTCAGGAGGGCTTGAAATTGATGATACGGTAGTGCCGGTTGAAATTTCAGAAATATACCAATCGCCTTCACTCCCCACAGCAATAAAGTTACCATCGGGCGAGAATGCTGAATCATAGAATCTATCTTCTCCACCAGGATTTATCCCTGAGCTGAAAAAGTTACCAGTAGTGGTATCGATGAATGAAACAATACCATTAGTACCTTGATTCCCAGACCTTCCAATAGATACAGCGAGTAAAGAACTATCTGGAGAAAACTCAACATCATTAACCCTCTCACTGCCCCCCACACTAACACTTATTGGACCATATAAACTGGTCATAGTAGCGGCATCAAAAATATGAACAGTGTCATCATTTACTCCAGCAGCAACTAGATTACTATCAGGCGAAAAAGCCACAGAATTGATATTTTCACCCAAATTAGCAGATCTGAGGTTGACAAAGGTTGAGGAATTCCACACTCTGATGACATCATCATCAGCTCCAGTAACTAGACTGTAACCGTCACCAGAATATTCAATGTCGTTGTAATCTTGGTTTGAATTTAGAATTTGTTCTGTTTGGAAGTTTGGATTATTAGTAGTCCATGGGTCATTTAGGTCTGAAGTTCCATCGCCGTCGAAATCTGGGCAACCGGTTTTGTCTACGGTTGAGGTTCCAGAGGACCATACACAGTCATCTGCAGCATCGCTTATGCCATCGCCATCCGAGTCCGCTGAAACAGTGATTGGCATCGCTGCCAAGACGAGTATGGACAGCACCAACAGCGTAATTCTTGCTGAACCCATGACCTCCCCATCATTATTAGAATAAAGGAATTATGGTTATTTTGCTCTTACATCAAACTATCAAAATGCCAAAACCGCTTAGTTGTAGTAGCCACTGGATTAACTGTGAGCGCAGGCGTATCAAAGGTCAATGTCCCAGTACAAGACCGCGTAATGCTCCATTTGTTTGAAAACAATGAACAAGCAGACAGATATCTCGTTGGCCCAGAATTAACCCGGCCAGGTATTGCTGAGTCATGCGCTTTACATCCGCCTAATGTTAGTCGTACCATGCGCGAGTTACTACGCAAAGAGTTGGTATCTGAGCATACTAGAAACGTCAAAGGTGAAGATCGCCGCCAGAAAACTTGGCAATTAACCGATGAAGGAAGAAAATCCGTGAAGGCGACAATCAAACGCCTTTCATCAATTTCTATTGTGATAAGAGATAATTCGGGAGAACTACTCGAACTAGAGGCTTCTGAGGTCTCAAAAAGGTTAGATGCAAAAATATCATTATTACAGATTTTAATGCATGCTCAGCATGAAGGAGTCTTGACTTATGGCGATATTAGATTTGGTGCCATAAGAAAAGCGGAATCATTTGACAAGTCTCCCCCTGGCCGGCTAAAAGCGCTTACTGGAGCCCACGCAACTTACCACAACAAACCGCCAAAGACTCGGTTTGTCCATGGTCGAGAGAGTCAAATTGATCAACTTAATGATTGGTTTGAACAGAGAAAACCGTGCATGGTCGTGCATGGGATTGCGGGTATCGGTAAGTCAACTTTAGTCGCCCACTGGCTGAACGGGCAATTAGAACAAAATCCAAATCTGTCAGTTTGTTGGTATCCTTGCCAGCCTTGGGATACACCACTTGGACTGGCAACCAGCCTATTACATAGATTTGGCATCGACGAGAAACACGATCCTTACAATTTAATCGAAACCCTGCCACTTAATCCCGGAGGTGTTGTTGATGTTGATACCTGGCGCCGGCGTTTACTCGCTTATCTGACAGATGCTAGAACGATTCGAGAGCGTTTCAAAAGCGTATCTGAAGGCCCACCGCCGTATTGGCTAATCGTGCTGGATGACGTACATCACATCGAAAGTGAGGCGGCAAAATTATTGGGAGCATTATTGCAAATTTCCAAGTCTTCACCACTAAGAATAATTATGATTTCACGAACTAGACCAACGGTATATGATCGAAGAGACGTACACACCAGAGAAATAGTTACTGAACATTCACTCCAGGGGCTTTCAAAGCTGGAAATGCAAAATTGGCTATCTAAAATCAATGTAGATGAAGACTTAGAATCGGTATTTGAAAAAACCGGAGGACATCCACTGGCCTTAGAATTATTCGAATTATACGGGCAATCTTTGCATGTTGATTGGCTACAATTCCTTGATGATGAGATTTTATTCAAATTACCCGACAATGAAAGACAATTGCTAACTAACCTAGCGAGTCATGATAAGCCAGTAAGTTGGGATTTATTGGCAGAACAATCAAATTGGTCTGGTCCACCACCTAAAGACTTGATTTCCCATGGTATTTTGATAGAATTATCAGAGGGTATGTGGCTTCATGAAGCACTCAAAGAGCGCTTGCTAAGAGATATTCAACTAGATTAGAAATCATCAGCAGTCATGTGTTGGTCAATCCAACTCAATAAGGCCGGTTTTGGCATGGCCCCACTTTGTTTTGATACAACTTTACCATTGTGGTATAGGAATAGTGCAGGAATTCCTCTAACTCCAAGTTTTCCTGCGTTGGCAGGATTTGAGTCGGTATCGACCTTGGCAACTAATATCTCTCTTTCACTCGCTACTTGTTCTAATACAGGAGCTATAGCTTTGCAAGGTCCACACCATGGAGCCCAAAAGTCCACGAGTACCCATTCGCTATCGTTCACTGAACTTTCATACTCTGAATCGCTGATTGCCCTTACTTCACCCATGCTCTCACTAGAGGGTCGTAGACTTCGAGCATTAAGACACTTTGTGCTGAATATTTTACAATCCTAGGCACAATGCTCATGAGAATCCGCTGTTTGGCAATACATGTTCTGCCATGATTATTGCCCCCAGTATCCTTACCGCTGACCTATCAAATTTGGCAGTCTCATGTCAAGAAGCAATTGATGCAGGGATTAACGTACTTCATCTAGATGTGATGGACGGAAATTTTGTTCCAAACATGACTTTTGGCCCACCGGTAATAAAATCACTTCGCAATGCACTTGGCGATGATGTTCATTTTGATGCCCATCTAATGATAAGTAATGCAGAGGAATGTTACATGGACTACATCAATGCAGGATGCAACCACATATCTGTGCATGTAGAGGCGACAACTCATCTACATAGATTGGTGATGGCGATTAGAGATGCGGGTGCTACAGCCGGCGTTGTACTAAACCCAGCAACTCCAATAGAAACAATAACAGAAATTCTACCAGACCTTGATCTTGTATTGATAATGAGCGTCAATCCAGGCTTTGGTGGCCAATCATTCATCGCTTCTGTTGAAGGGAAAATTAGGCGCCTCAAGTCAATGATTGACCAGCAAGTAGCTAATGGGGGTAGGCCCGTACAGATACAGATTGATGGAGGGATAAAAGCTCACAACATTGCCATGGTTGGTGAATGGGGCGTTGCTAATTGCGTGGTTGGCTCCGGGCTTTTCAACAAACAAGCCTCAGTCAAAGAAAACCTCCAAGCACTAAAAACAGCCCTTGAAGTATAATCTGTTGAAGGTGTGAATGTGCGTATCCTAGTAGTGTCACTGCTATTTCCATTACCAACCAATGTTGCCAGGGGCACATTTGTTAGCGATAATGTCAAATTGTTAGAATCGATGGGACATGAAATAAAAGTGGTAAATCCGTTGCCTAGAATGCTGAAGTATCAAGAATCCAGCAGGTCAACACTAACCGGAGTATCAAGGGCGCCAAAGCAATTCACTCATGGCGATACCCAGGTTATTACTCCAAGGTTTTGGGGCCTACCCGGGCACCCATATCCATCCATAACCATGCGAAGTATGAGGCGTATTGCCAAAAAAGTTCAGTCGTGGTTAGGCGACTGGTCTCCTGATATAATCGTCTGTCATACAATTTGGCCAGCAGGAGACTTAGCCTCTAGGTTAGCCAAACGAATGGGCATCCCTTGGGTGGGAATTGTTCATGGTCATGATTTTGATGTTGGGCTTGAAGACAAAAACATCTCCACTCAAATTACTCGATTAGTCAATGACTGTGACCACTTAGTCACTGTATCTTCCCGACTTCACAGCATTGCCAAGGAATTGGGAAAAACAGCATCATCGGTCATTAGTTGCCATACCGCAGTGGAAGATGAATGGTTGACAAAACCCAAACAATGGCAGGGCAGATGGCGCAAAAGCAAACTCGATATTTTGTTTCCCGCCGACCCTAGAAGACGTGAAAAAAATCATTTTTTAGCATTACAAACCGGTGAGGAGCTAGAAAATCGGGGATGGATTGTTGGCATTACCACGCTACGTCAACAACCAAGGACAATAGTTTGGGATAGAATGTTAGTAGCCGATTTGACCTTGATTACTTCGAAACGGGAATCAGGTCCATTAGTCGCTAGAGAATCACTAGCCTGCGGCACACCAGTTGTTTCAGTTAATGTGGGAGAGGTCAGCCAATACTTGTCAAAGGCGAGTTTGGTTGACCAATACGATCCGATAAAATTGGCTGACGCATGTGAAAAGACCTTACAGACAGATTGGAGTGACGGATTCATTATTCCAGATGATTTTTCCACAGAGGAAATCAGTAAACGTTGGTCCGCATTACTTGCCAAGCTCTTGGAGTAAACATAAACAAAGCAATTCCGCTTAATGCTAGTATTGAATTTGCTGCAAAACCATAACAAGAAATTGATGCAAGTGCAATAGTCGCTAGAAACTCTATTCTTCTAGGATAAATTATGTCCCATAATCTTGCCAAATGTAATGAGGAAAATAATAGAAATGCCGAGGAGGTGGTTGATGCTATTGCTGCTGCGTAAAGGCCGTTATTTTTTGAATCAGCATAATAGCCGATTAATACGAAACCAATAATTGCGGCAAACATGACAACACAGCCGATAAAAATAGTAAATATCCATGGGTTGTTACCCGCTTGTAATGCAGTATAACTTGGCGTTGCAACCAAAGTAAAACACCATCCAAGCAGTAATATCATGAATAATTGAACGGCTGAAGCCCCAATACTGCCGTCGGTATATTGTTGTGGAAAAGCACTTGGTAATATGAATGTGATTAGCAATGCGCCACCAAATAATCCAACCGGTAGTAGGCCAAAACACAGATCTAGAGATTTGTTGATAACACTATCAAACCGGTATTTTTCACGCCTGAAGGAACCAAGTATCGGCAAAAGTGCAGCCCTCATTGCTTGTGGGACAACTAAGCCAGCGAGCCAAGCAATTTGGGCAACATGAAACAATGCAGCACTCTCAACCCCCATTGTGCCAGCGACAATGAATTTCTCAATTCGAACCACATAAGGCAATACTCCAAGTGTTATGGCAAATGGTAATGATTGCAATAACAAGGATTTGTTATCAATCCATGACTCTCCTAGACTAGACCAATCGCTAGGTTCGGCCGAACTTTTTAGGTATAATTTAGCAAATAATATGGATATGGTTAATCCTGTTACAGCGCCAATTAGAAATGCTAAGGCATAACTTCCCACAGAATTAACTCCAAGATAGTATAAAATCAAATATCCACTCATCGTTACTAAGCGTTCTAGGACCTTACTCCATGCCTCTAGTGAAGCATAACCTGCAGCCCTTAGTCCAGATCTTGGCGCATAACTGAAAATGTGTGCTAAAGCGATAGTCATGCAAATAACCACTACTGGTAGGTAATTTGACCAATCATTATCCGTGATTGAAATACCAATTATGGCAATAGCCATGAAAGGTATCATACAGAAAAACTGTATTCGATATATCCGCCAAATCGCCGGCCATATCTGATTTACAGATTTAGCACCATCACGCGCCAGAATAGTTGGCAATCCCAAATCAATGATTAGAAAAGTGGTAGCAAATACATCCAAAGCAATAATGAAGATACCGTAATCTTCAGTTATCAAGGCTCTGGTTAGCACAATTTGCCCAATTAAAGCTAAAAAAACTGCGATTATGTCGGCACCAATTAACCAACTAGAGTCTCTACCCATATTCAGTTCACGGCCTTGGGCCTGTGATACTGACTCGGTCATATCTATGCCTAGACCCGTTTCATTTCAAGCATCCTCTAAACCACATGTTCAAATGATGGATTTGTAAGGGCTATATCAGGTGCGAGTATGGTTGAGGCTAGTTGGGTCGAATCTGAAGTTCTCAAAGCAGTGCCTAATGCAGTTGTGGAAGTAATTGACCTTCACGGCTCAGGCGACCATTTCCATGTTCGAATAATCACCGAGGATTTTGAGGGAATGAGGCCTCTACAAAGGCAACGTCAAGTTTTGGCAGTCATGAAGCAACACATCCCACACCCGGTTCATGCATTAGACCTGAAGTGTATGACACCAAAACAAGCCGAAACAGCAGGTGACACGGCGTTTGACCCACACGGTGGGGGACAAGGCGTACACATCAGGCGAATTCAAAAAAATAAAGAGTGAGAAAAATGGATTGGACAGAAGAAGAATTGCAAGCAATAGTAGACGAACATGCCTTGGTATTGTTCATGAAAGGAACACCAAATCAGCCACAATGTGGTTTTTCAAATCGAGCCGCACAAGTGCTGCAACAACTTGGAGAACCGTTTGCGGCAGTAAACATCTTGGAAGACCGCCGGGCGATTCCTGCAGTTTGCAGTTGGGCAGATTTTCCTACCATGCCGCAAGTTTATGTTCACGGTGAATTGATTGGTGGATCAGATATCGCTCTTGAGATGCTACAAGATGGTAGCCTAAGGGAAATGTTTGATGCAGGTCGTCAGTAATCATACTGGTTTACCTACAGCATGGGCTTGCCAGCCCATTTGAGTAAGTTCCTCTAAATCAAGAACTCTACGGCCATCATAGACAATTGTTGTGCGCATTTGTTTTGCTAGACTTTCCCAATCAATAGAAAGACAAGCCTTGTGTGCAGTTACCAGTACGACCATATCATACCCATTTGCCTGTGATAAATCAGTAACTACTTCAATATCATCAGGGAAATCATTTACCGCCAAATGAGGGTCCCATGCTCCAACTTTAATTCCTTTAGAGATCAAAGTTTCAGCTAGTGGCTCAGCAGGAGTCTCTCTTGGGTCGCCAACTTCTGCTTTGTATGACCAGCCAAGTAACAGTACTTTTGCTTCACCAGCAGGAACCCCAGCATTCCACATTAGATCACTTAACACACCAGCAACATGGCTGGGCATTGAACGGTTCACCGCTCTTGCCGCAGTAATTAAACCGGCTGGAACTCCCACATCAGCCGCTCTTTGGATCATGTAATATGGGTCCACAGGAATACAATGGCCACCTACACCAACTCCAGGGGTATATCGATGGAAATTCCATTTTGTCGCCGCAGCAGACAGTACATCTTCAACATCAACATCCAAAGCAGGGAAAATTCTTGCAAGTTCATTGACTAGTGCAATATTGATGTCTCGTTGAACATTTTCAATTACTTTTGCCGCCTCAGCAACTTCTAATTTGCCAACATAACGAACGTCTTCACTGGTTAGTTTGCTGTATAGTGATACTAA
>CEQW01020193.1_pt1 | contig 9703 bp, 7 predicted proteins | sample 530891 | NCBI WGS metagenome assembly CEQW01 (sample SAMEA2621066, study PRJEB7988) | marine metagenome | biome: marine biome (ENVO:00000447); feature: surface water layer (ENVO:00002042); material: "saline water (ENVO:00002010), including plankton (ENVO:xxxxxxxx)" | depth 5 m
TCGAACTCTATCATCTGCGAAGCGAACATGCCTTGGGCGAAAATCTCCAGATACTCTATGCCAGTGTTCATTCCAGCTACTCTTTGGGTATTCCAGAGAATATTCACTTGATTTACAAGGGTATCTCCCGACACGGAAGCGTGTTCTACTCCTTCGTCGTCCATCCAAGTGCAGTCCTCACACCACTCGTATATCTCGTATCCAGTGTACGTAATTGTATTCTCATCATAATCGAAGTCTAGAATCTCACGAGTCGTATTCTCGTAGTAGATGAAAGGGCCAATCATCTCGTAAGTGGGGGACGCTCCATTATTCTGAACATCATCAAGATTAGAGATAGAATTAGCGAAATAAGCCTTTTCACCTGAGACATTCAACCAATCGTCGTCATAGTCATAGGTGTAATCCATATTACCCTCATCGTCTATTCCGTCCATCCCATCTGAAACGGCACCCTCAACAGTGCTCTCTATTTGCCCATCAACAAAACCAGTAACTATCAGTCCTAAATTAACAAGCAAGAGCAGAGCTCCTATCCCAATTGCCATTGTCCTTTTGTCCGTCATTATTGCCACACTCCCTTCCCGGGAGTCATGTACTAAACATAAGGGTTACAGTGGTTGAGTTTTCTTCTGAAGTCAATTTTTTGGAGGTTTATCATATGAAACCAAAGCTATCAAACGTCTGTGCGAACGTGTAGAGCATGATCGGAACCAGTATTATTCCCATAGCATGACTCCTCCTAATTCCTATCCGAGGGGGCATCAGTCCAAGTCCGGTTCCTACAATCAGCACGCCAACCCCGACCCACCCGGTTGAAAGCCAGACTAGTATGCTCACGAACCCGGCTACGGAGAAAACAAGAGTTCTAAGTGGTACGATTTCATGCATCTTCAGCATACCCTTTCCAACCTCAATCATTACTGGAACTGCGAACAGTCCAGCCGCAATGGTTATTCCGAGCAGTCTAACAAAATCTGCAGGAGGGTCAACGGCGTTCCATCCGTCAATCGGGTACATCATGTTAAGGGCCAGCGCCGCGCCACTCCTTGGCCTGCCCACCATGTAGAGGAATCCTAGTACCATGACAGTGACGGCAGTATTCACTGAAGAAAGAACCGCAATCACTTCAAGGTCCTGTTGCTGGCTCTGAGCACTTAGGTCCAAGTCTGGACTGGCCTCTGCGGCCTCTTCTAGTGCCGACTCGAAGAGCTCTCTCTCTTCGGCGGAAAGACCTTCCAAATCATCCGAGATGCTAGTGAAAGATTGCTTTGGAACGAATCCGGGCTGTATGCCGTGCTCGAAGTCCGCAGGGATATAATTGGGATCGGTCAGCCTCCCCCACAAATTTCTGGCACTCATGACAACAACAGTTGCCTGAGCGGCAGTCATGCCCGGAAGAATAGCCATTACTGAAGATACGACGGCTGAGAGAAAGGTTGGTACTGCCAAAGGTCTCATCGGAGGCATCTCCCAGTTCTGCTTCTGAGGGGGTATTTCAGAGGTCGTAACGTAGATATCTATCAGATTGGCAATTCCGAATAATCCTGCCAAACCTGGAAACAGCAGGGTTGCAGAAGGCATCCCTACGGGAGACCTCCCAGGTAGTTCGAATACTGCCCACCCATAGAATCCACAGATTAGGAAGAATGCAGTTGCGACCAGAATCCCCGCCACCCTAGAACTGGAACCCATGCTCAAATCTATCTCATTCCAGTTTCTCTTGTACCTGAATCTGCCAATTGGAAAATCTACATTAATCGGCCTTGGAAGAGGGATCTTGAAATTCCTAGTGGCCCTTTGCATCCACTCAGGCCATGCTAACCTAGTTGTTTCAGTCATGATGAGGAATATTGAGATAATCAATAGTAGCCAAGGCAGAATATCCCTGCTGGACTCGTACAGACCTAGCCCCGGGTTCTCTCCGAATAGTAATCTGGCTACGATTAGGAGCGGTATTGACATCAACATCCCCATCTGCGACCCCCTGGCCGAGTAGGCGACACCTTGGGCCGCCTGCCCAGAAATCAGCATCCGATGACCAGGCAGTAGTGCGAGAGCCATATTGTCATCAGGCGCGCCTACCAGCGCGCTCGGGATGTAATTCAAGAAAGTGTGAACTGTTCCGCAAGCCACAATTATCCCTGCAACGGCATCGAGAGGAATTCCTATGCCCACTGCTACAGGGGAGAGACTCAGGGCAATCAAAGCAACATTATTGACATGAAATCCCGGGATAAGCCCTGTCAGACATCCAAGGCCTACGCCAAAAACGAACGAGGCTATCAACCATCCAAAGTCAACTAGAATTGGGTCCAAGTGATCACCTATCTGACATCTATGCAGAATCTAGCTGTGCTCTCCATTCCAAATTCTTCCATGCTTAACCTTCCTACCCAATCTACTGGCTCCCCGATGGAAAGTTGCTCAATAGACTCAGCTCCATCTCCCAGCAGACAAACTTTCTCATCGGAACCGGATCTGGAAATCCAATCAATCCCATCTTCGTCAGTCACAGCTTCGCCACTTAGTTGGACCATCTTGCCCAAGTCCCATCTCCAAGAATTGTAACCATCGCCCCAATTGAGTACTATCGGGTCAGGAGAATCGCCAAGGGTCCACGATCTGGCCTCCAGGACCACTCTTCCATCGGCATCAGACCACAGAACCGTGGCATTGAACCTGATTGGCTGGTTCGCCTCGATATATTCGGAGTGTTCACCTACAAGCAGTAATCTCAACTTGGTCTGCCTCTCGTAGTAATCAGACCCATCTCCAACGTAACCCTTGTCGTAATCAGGAGAGATAGGGTCCGTTACCCAACCTTCGAATGTGTAGTTACCGCCTACGTATGAGAACGGGTCAGAAGCAACGGCTGAGAGTTCTGTTGTGCCATCTCCGAATTCCCCTGTCTCTCTTTCCGACATGAGGTCATAGCCTCTATCAAGGCACACTTCGGCTTCATCTACGGCCCATGCCAATCTCCCAGCCCAAACCCCGGAGGTCCCACTTAGGTTGGACTGGCCTAAATCGTCCTCAGAGGGGAGGAAGCACATGCTGTCATTGGGCGATGGGCCCCTGAGTAGCCATTCCCCCCCTTCGTTTTCAACCGTCCCTGTTGCGAAGACCATCTTCCCGATATCGAAAGTGAGGGAATATGGGTCGGCTTCCCAATTAACGCTCGATGGAACGCCCTGGCTCAGCACTTCGACCTCGCTCGCTTGGACCAAGAGCCTCCATCTGTATGACCGTTCATCAAACTGAAGCCATCCACTTACTCTGACATGGCTACCCGCTTCAACCCAATCAATCACCCGCCCCTCAATCTGAATGTAAAGAAGATGATCCGCTCCTCCGTAGACATGATTGTCCATCAAATATAGTGAATGATATGTGACATCAGGGGCCAAAGCCTCACTGATCCAGCCATCAATTTGCAATGAGCTGTTAGAGAATGACTGAGGGTCCCTGCCGACCTCCACTAATTTTGTCTCAGAAAAATCCACGAAACCATCCTGAGCAATAATCGCTCCATAGCCGTTCGACTGAAGCCAAATCCTTCCATTCCACTCGGATACCTCCCCTTCTACAGTCACTACAGTACCAATTGGGGGTACCTCGTTATTCCGATCAACGTTCCATCTGACCTTCGCAACAGAGTGACCGTCTATCTCTTGAACTTGGAGGTCAATCCTATCAGCTCCCTCTCCGTATGGGTCTCTGACATATCCAGTCAGAACCCCCTCTATTTTCACAGTTTCACGTGGGAAGTTACGTATCTCGTCAATTTCAATCATATCAGGCTCTCTTATTACGGCATAGAAGTTCATAGCTGAAACAAGAAGAAGCGATGTGAAAAACATCACCCATAGCTTTGTCATGTACAGTGAGGGGGGGGCTCGACGCTTGATGGTTCCCATTCACTAACTAGCAGGGTTTTCTTCGGCAAGGTTCTTGACTCCATGGCCAGCCACACGAGACGGGACCCGTAGCTCAGTTGGTTAGAGCGCTCGGCTCATAACCGAGTGGTCATCGGTTCAAATCCGGTCGGGTCCACCACTCTACAACCAACCTCCGGATTTGGCCATTTTTGTATGCGTCGGGGGCGAAGTCTCAAATACGGTCTTGACGGCCATCACTCTGATGTCAAGCCGAAGCTCTGTGAGGACTAGCATGTTGATTCTCATGGTGTACTTCTTGAGTACTTGGGCTGGGGCCGCTGCAGTTCATGCTCAGACTAACCCAACTCCTGACATCACACTGACCTGTGATAACCCACAACCGATCGAGGTTTATCCTGGTGCGACAAGGACTTCTATTGTGTACTGTACGTTACAGAATCCAACTGTTCACAGCGAGAAGGTTGACCTACAGATCCAATCAGGTGCACTTATTTCGGCGGGCCCAGCTTCCATGTCAGTAGGCTCAGGAGCGGATGTGAGCTTCCAGGTTATCCTTAGGGCGGATTTGAGAATGCCTGAGGGCCAACACCAGATCTCCATCACTGCTCAAGTTGTCCAGGCAGATGGCATCACATGGCCTAATGGTGCGCCGACCACCTACAAGGTACTAGCAGTAATCAAGCAGTTCAGCAGACTAAGAGTTGCTTCTGATACCGCATTCATGCAACTCAGGCCCAAAGTCGATGTAATGATGTCCTTCGATGTCTACAATGACGGTAACGCCATGGACCGATTCAACGTCGAGGTCGTTAATTACGACGAGCTCAACGATGAGGGATTCCAAATCAGCCTACCTCTGGTGTCTGTGGAAATAGAGTCCTCGGCCCCTGCTGAGAAGGTAAGGGTCCAGATTCGAACACCCAAGAATCAAGGTTGGACTGATAAGTTCTTCAATTTGCAGTTCAAGGCAACATCTGAGTATTCAGTACGTACTGAAGGCATACCGAATTACATGGTCCAATCAATGACGATCTACATCCGTGGAGTCTATCTGCCAGGTTTCGAAGTGATGGGGTCCATGATGATGACTGCGCTTGCCGCCGCCGCAATAGTCGGAGGAAGGAAGGAAGAAGATATTCAAGAAGTGAGTGAAGACGGAACTTTGCGGCCTCTGGACTCAAGAATATTCTAGGGATTCAGTTTTCTTAGCCACTATGTGGCAACGGGTTGATAACGGGAACTCCTCCCTAAAATGTTAGAGGCATTGCGATGAGCGGCGGCGGATTGTTGGAGAAGGCTATGGGACAGCAGATGTCATCTGAAGGCGAGTCAATGGTTGACGAGGTCGTAGCAGAGGCATTACCGCAGTCTTTACCCGCCTCAAAACTCGAGCTATCAATTTCTGTTAAGATAGGCGCCGCTGTAGGTCTAATCGCCTTTTTGCTAATGTGGTTCTTGGATAGTTATACTCTTCAAGACATTGTTGACCCAATTCCATTCGGACTAATCCCTCTTGCCATGTTTGGTGGCTCATTCTACATGGTGTGGAGCGGCTTGGGGAAGCAGAAGACTGTGGTCCTAGTGGTTTGCTACCTGTTGATGGCCGGAGTCCCATATATCGCTGGAATGACTTTCTCGGAGTCAATTACCATTTCAGAGAGTGAGCTTTCTGATGACTCTTCAGAGATAACGCTGACCATTCGAGGCTCGTCCTCCGCAAGCAATGCCGATGTTTCAATCTCCTATGATGGATCCATTGTGTACGAAGAGACAGTCGCTTTCTCAATTGATCGATCAGATGGAATCGGGGATTATGGGGAAATTTCTCTACAGGTTTCGGATTGGTATTCCGGAAATTCCGACTCAAGTAATGATTACACAGTTACCGTATCAGCAGGTTCTAGCGAGTCTTCATTCCTACTTCAGTCACTACATCTTCAGAGAACTGTAAACGATGTAAAGAGTGCTACAGCGGCCTCAATCGGAGAAGGTGCAGACTGCGACAGTTCCAAGGACTCCTGTGTAATTGGCGTGGCCCTGACCGCTTGGGCGGGATTGGATGCGCTTGGCTCAAACCCTCCAGGTGGTATGCCCTTCGCCGACTACACTCTTGATGCTACCCTGACTCATGAAAGTGGGACTGTCGCAATATCGTACCCTACTGTAACTGTGGTCAACGGACTTGCTGAGTGGGACTCAGCTAACGGGCAATACGGCGGAGGCTCTGCAACCGTCGGTGCTGAGGGGTCCCAACTCCCTCTAGAGGGGTCCGTCGATGACTTCGATCTGAACACAAGGTATGTCCCAATTGAGGATTGGGGGACAGATGACTATGGATGCTACGAATTCACTGTCACTGTTACCCAGAGTTCACCATGGTCGGACGGTTCAGAGGTATCGTACACCTCATTCTATGATTACGAGGAGCAGGGAGGGGATCAGGAAAACGATCCAAACAACACAAACCCACAAGACACAGAAGAGGCTTGGACAGTAACAACAAACTGTTCCTGAGCAAGGTCCCAAATCTCTTCTTCAGAGGGTTCTCATAGGAAACCCTTCTCGGAAGAACATGGAACACGAGAGCATGTATTACAGAATGATGGGCAATACAGGCATACAGGTATCAGTCATTTCTTACGGATTCTGGGCAACCTATGGGATCAAAGATAGACTATCTGGGGATGAAGGCGTAAGAACAGCCAAGGAACTGATGGGCATAGTCCGAAATGCTGGAGTCAACTGCTTCGATCATGCTGAGGCCTATGGGAATCCCAACGGAGAAGCCGAGAGAATATTCGGGATCGCCCTAAAGGAGCTACAGGATGAGGACCCACATCTTTGGCGCCGTTCGGATTTAGTAATCACGACTAAGGTTTTCTGGGGAGGGCCAGGAGTCAATGAATCCGGTCTTTCACTGAAGCATTGCAGGGAAGGACTGGATGCTTCACTCACACGCCTACAGCTGGACTACGTGGATTTGCTATTCTGTCACAGGCCAGATCCTCACACACCCACATCAACGGTAGTGAGGGCGATGACTCAAATGATTCGTTCAGGAAGGGCAACCGCATGGGGGACCAGTGAGTGGTCCGCTCAGCAGATTACAGAGGCCTTCTGGATAGCAAAGAGTGAGGGACTGGAGCCACCCCAGTTTGAACAACCACAGTACAACATGCTACATAGGGATAGGTTCGAGAATGAGTACTTCCCGATGTTCAATCACCCCTACAATATTGGCACCACCATCTGGAGCCCCCTTAGGTCCGGCTTCCTGACTGGTAAATATCTGGACGGCATACCCGATGATTCAAGGGCTACCCAAGATGGATACGGATGGCTTCTAGAGGATCTCGAGGAACGCAGGGAACGTGGGGAATTTGAAGTAGTTAGGAAACTAGTAGATTTGGCAGCGGAAATTAAGTGCACACCCGCGCAACTGGCACTAGCATGGTGCCTGAGGAACCGTGACGTGTCCACCATTCTGATGGGAGCGACAACTCCCGCACAAATAGAGGACAATCTTGGTTGCATAGATGTAGCAAAGGCATTGACTGATGAAGACATGTCGAAAATTGAGGATATTTTGAGTAACAAACCGGACTCTTGGATGGGCCCGGGAGGAGCTGGAACCAGGCAGTTGAAAACCCTCTAGGGGAAGATATAATCATTCATCTCATACTAGAGAATAATATTCAACGTTCCAATCGACAACCACACTTTCGTCATGGAAATTATTCGACCATTTCTGGTCTTCTGAATCTGTGCGTTGAATAGTCAAAACTACGAACCCCGAGTTTTGTGATAATAATTTAGATACCTTTAATTATTAATATTATTTACCAGAATCATGCCCTGTGAATGCTGCAACTGTGACCCCTGTGGTTCGAGCTGCTCGTGCGATGGATGCTGTTAATTATACCAGCACCAAAATCGTCTGAGAAATGCCATTGAAATCCTCATTATTGGACTTCGAAATAATCAGAGAACTAGGTTTCTCCCTTCAATGCATTCAATGCAGTATTGACATGAATGGCGGTCCCCAGGGACAGAGCGTCTTCATCGACCTTGAACTTAGGGTGGTGCACCCCATATGCCTCCATCTCTGGGTTCCCAACGCCAATAAAAGAAAAGCAACCGGGAATCACTTGGGTGTAGTATGAAAAATCCTCGCCCCCCATTATGGGTCCCATTTCTGAAACCCCGCCTCTTCCGAGGATTTCTTCTGCTGCAGACTTGCTCAACCGCCAGCATTCGGCATCATTTACAGTAGGGGGGAAATCATTGCCCGGAAATGTCACCTCGACCTCGCATCGGTTGGCCAGAGAAATTGATTCAGCTATCTCTTTGACTCTGTTCTGCAAAAGAGAAATGCCCTCGCTAGTCAGTGATCTTATTGTACCTTGTAATTCCATTGTCGAGGGTATCACATTTGTTGCAGTACCTGCATTTGCCATGGTGATACTGATTACCCCGGATTCCAAGGGATCTAGCTCACGGGAGATTAGGGTTTGAAGTTCGACCACTATCTTCGACCCAGTAACGACCGGATCTATAGTAAGATGAGGCATTGCCGCGTGACCTCCACTTCCTTTAACTAAAATCTTGATTGATGACGTCGCAGCTAACAGCGTGCCTACTCTTGATGCCAAGGTTCCCACGGGCATTTTGTCCGTGACGTGTAATCCAAATATTTGCTTCACCTCGGGATCTTCCAAAACCCCTTGTTCCCTCATCATTTTTCCCCCTGCTCCTCCTTCTTCTGCAGGTTGAAAAATTAGTTTGATTGTTCCATCTATTGCATCTTCGTTTTGTTTCAGGACCTTTGCCGCTCCTAGGAGCATTGCAGTGTGGCAATCATGTCCGCATGCATGCATCTTCCCATCAATTTCACTTCTAAAATCTACATCAGCTTCTTCATGGATCGGTAAAGCGTCCATGTCCGCCCTTAATGCGATACAGGGAGCGGTACCATTTCCAATTAGCCCGACAACCCCTGTTATCGCTATGTCTTTTTCATAGGGAATATCTAATTCTTTCAAAGTATTTTGAACAAGTCTGCTCGTTTCAAACTCCTCGTACATCAATTCGGGGTGGCGGTGGATAGCTCTTCTTTTTTGAACTATCCATTCATGAATATTTTTGGATTGTGAAAGTATCTCGCTGATTTGCATGTACCGCAAGATGATGTACTAATATTAGAATTCTCCCAGTATCATCTAGGGGCTAACGAAGGGACCGATAATCTCTAAATTTATTGAAAATAATAATTATGCACCCTGAGCGCTAGCAAACAACCAAAACATGAGAAGTCCCAATAGTGGGACGGTAAAAGAGAGAAGGTGAAACATTGTAACGGCAATGTTGTTTGTCCCATTTTCGATTCGCTGCCGAGTAAGCCGAACAAGATAGACCGCATAGAGGGGCAGTATGAATACTAGTAGTAGTATCATAATGAGAGCAGTGTAAACAAGGATGATGATCACGAGCCATGGGGCGTTGTGTACCTGAGCGTCGGAAAATTCTGCTAGCCAAAACAAAAAAGTAGCAAATGGAAAATACCCCAAGGCAATAATTGGTATCCGCCAATCCTCCGTCACGGGTTCTCCACTATTTTTTTCAGGATTACTCGTGATATCGGGATTTTTCTCATCTGGTAAACCTCCCTTGTGACGGAGGCAATATCCAGATGTCCTAAACTCCAGGGCATTGCAACCCTCGAATGCACACTTCCTCTCGCCCATGTATCAGACTGGCAAGTGTGACGAATAGTCATTGTTACGCCGGTATAATATTCCCTA
>CEQW01025162.1_pt1 | contig 9604 bp, 9 predicted proteins | sample 530891 | NCBI WGS metagenome assembly CEQW01 (sample SAMEA2621066, study PRJEB7988) | marine metagenome | biome: marine biome (ENVO:00000447); feature: surface water layer (ENVO:00002042); material: "saline water (ENVO:00002010), including plankton (ENVO:xxxxxxxx)" | depth 5 m
ATTGGACAACGATTGGCCAGAAAAAGTGGCCAACAATTGGGACATCATTTGTTTCGCTGATGAGTTTACGAACGGGTTCAAGGATTATGCTCGATTTGAAAAGAAACACAAGCAACTCTACGGCGTTTGTGATGATGGTGCCATCGAGAAGGGGGTTGGGCACGTTCACGCAGCTTTTACAGAAGCGGAACCAGAAGGTATCAGTGAAGGCATGAATTTGTTCAATGAAGAAATGCTTATGCGATCAAGAAATCGCCAGAAAACAAGAGATTTGTGGGGCATCGGACAACCGTTCAGCGCCCACCCAAGGGCTGCAGTTGAGACAAAATCGAACGATGACAACTTCGGTATGGGGTCGGGATTCAGATTTGGATCAAATCAGGTTTGGAATCAGCAATCGCTCGTACAATCCATCGCTCTCGTTGTTTCAAACAGTTTGATTCACGCAGGCCATATCTCGAACAAATGCCGAGCAACCGGCGGCGATCGTGGAGGCGGTTGGTTGAGGATGCACCTTGCCAACAGTACGGAAGAAGAATCCAACATCTTCTCAGAAGCACTTGAAGAAGTCCTTGGGCCCTTGGAGAAACCAAGATACGTGATTTCAAGATACTCACGTTTCTTGACCGATAATTGGTTAACTAAACTCCTTCCAGAAGTCCTCGCAAAATACCTACGGCCAATTAAATCAAGACTCGTTATGTATCACTCCGTTCCGAAAATTCTCGCAGGTAAGCGGGAGGATGCAGATCTTTTCCTGAGATATTGGATGGAGTTCATCAGCCCCGCAGAGCTGTTCTATGCACACAGCGTGGACGGAAAACAACGACTCGAAGCAATCCGTCAGCAAAACCTAGGTCCGAAGAACTCAACCCACAAAAAGCAGATTTTCCTATGAGCATTGTTGGCACGTGACACCATAGCCTTTGCATCCACTGCAAAATCGCTTGCGGCATTTGAAACATCGAAAGTCAAAGACTGTAACGGGTGTAGAACAGGTTGGATTTGCGCATACCTCAATGGCTTCAGTCGATGATTCAGGCATCGAAGACCAAAATGCACCACTTGAGCTGGGTGTTGTTGTTGGTTTGATAGAGGATGACTTCCCCATGGCCTGAGGGCTCACCTGAGTTCCAATATTGAGAACCTCCTGCACGTAAGGGCTGGAGAAAAACGGTTTTGATGATACTACTGGATGTTTGAAAAACGAGGCATAAGTTGACGCAGCCTGATCTACGCTCATTCCGCTCAAATCAGTAATCTGCATTTTACGGATTAGTTGGTCGTAATGATTGGTTCCTCTTGTGCGTGGAGAAATCATTGTACGCTTTCCGACGAAACCTGGCTGCGGCATCCCGCCTTTGAACTCATTCTGTTGTGTAACAATCTTAACGATAAGATGTGCTAGGCTTGTAAAAACTATCGTGAACATCCCCATAAGGGCCAATATCCCGGAATCTTCAGAAATAAAGAACAGAAATAATCCAATGAGGTAAAAAGACCGAAATTTGAATTTCTCTTGTTCAATCAATACTTCACCTCAGGATGGCCATGGCGCTGTCTCCAAGCGCCATGGCCGATTGGGTCTTACCATACCTGCCCAGCAGGTGCATGTCATTGTCCGCAGACTCCATCGGAGACGATTCTACGCTCGATTCCGAAGTATAAAGACTCATTCCCGAACAGCAATCCGCAATGTTGGTTCTGGTTTACCTACGAAGGTCGCAGAGGATGCTATTTGGCGATGAATACCCATTCTCCTCTCAAGCTCAAGATGAGAAGCAGAAAAAGACCTACTTGAGGCGGAATCATTACCATAGAGGCCAATTGGTTGGAGTTCATCTTGCCAATCTGCATCCTCATCCATGGCATTCGAAATACGGATCCAGTCATGCTCACGTTCCTTTAGAATCGCTGCTCGCTTGCTCATTTTGTACGATGTGAATAGTTTCACAACTTGAGCGCGAGGGAAAGCGAGAGGGCAGAGCATGAGAATGCGATCTCCTTGTTGCCAAAACGAGCATTGCCCCAGTTCCTCTTCGTTGATCATCTTCAATGCATTTTCCAATGCCTCTTGGCCAGAACCCCATGCATGCGGTAGCCACAACAGGATGGCAGAGCGATCTTTCGTCCCTGACACATGTGTGCTTGCTTCGACCATGTACTGTTGCAGATGACGAGTTTCGACCTCAGGTTTCTGTTGTTTTGATTGCTTTTTTGACTTCTTTTTCGGCTTTCGAGCACGTTTAGGAATTTTTTGAGCCGAGTCTGTTCGTGGAATGTCATCGAGCAAAGCCTTCAACGATTTCTTCAATTGTTCCAATGTGATGACCGTGCACTGATAGCCGGTCGTCCCGTGTATCGAACCGGGTAGACGAATAATTCGTCGCGTATCTGCTGTTACTCGCTCGTCGACACTGAACCCCTTTTCTAGGACTCGAGTAAGCAACTGTTTACGTGCCTCGCGAACCGTTTCTTCTCGTACCTTTGGGTCTTCAATGGCGAACTTATCTCTGTCCAAATCCACGTAAAAGAGATGAAATCCCTTGCTGCCAGAGAAGGAACAACTCAGAAATTCCATGGATTGATCATCACCAAGGTAGTCGTGAAGTTCGATTGCAATGGTTCTCGCTTGCTCAAGATTCTTGTGGCTCAAGGGTGCAACATCGATGTCGAAGACAATGAGATGATCAAGAAGAATTGGATGCGGTCGTTCTTTGTCACGAAGTCGCGGCAAATCGATTGGATCGAGCCATCTCGAAGTCGAAAAGTAGAGGTCACTGACCACATCCTTACCAATGGCTTTGGTCAATGTCTGATGATTTCGAATACGCCGACGAGCCGTGACCCATCGCCCCTCTGCGGTTCTCCAACGATAAGAATGCTGATTTGGAGATGGAATCCACGTGAAATCAATAGGATTCTGGGCATAATGAGCGAGAAGTTCCTTGCTTCTCTCTTCGCTCATATCACTCGTTTCTCAAGCCGGCTTTCTTCAACGCTTCGAGAAGCACTGCACCAAGTTCGGAAGGATCCTTTGCACAAGCAATGCCAGCGGCTTCGAATGCAGCAAACTTCTCTTCTGCAGTACCTTTTCCACCAGAGATAATTGCACCAGCATGCCCCATTCGCTTACCCGGAGGTGCCGTTGCACCTGCAACAAATCCAACAATGGGTTTCGTAACATTCTCCTTGGCCCATGCTGCAGCTTCTTGCTCTGCGTTTCCACCGATTTCACCGATCATAACGATGGCTTCTGTTTGCGAGTCCGCTTCAAATGCTGCGAGGCAATCGATGAAGCCTGTTCCGTTCACAGGGTCTCCGCCGATACCAACACATGTTGATTGACCCTCACCTATGCTCATCGTTTGAGCGACGGCTTCGTAGGTTAACGTTCCTGATTTGGATACAATGCCGATTCGGCCCTTGGCATGAATATGACCCGGCATGATTCCAATCTTTGCACCACCGCCATCACCAGGCGTGATGATGCCAGGACAGTTTGGCCCAATCAGTCGAACGCCTGGACGGTTTTCAACGAAGGCAACAGCCTTGACCATGTCGAGAGTTGGTATTCCTTCCGTGATGCAAACAACAACACCCTCGCCTTTGATTTGGTCAAATGCATCGGCGGCTTCCATAATTGCTTCTCCAGCAAAGGGTGGAGGCACATAGATAACGGTTGCATCTGCATCCGTAGCTTCTATTGCTTCAAACATCGAGTTCCACACAGGGAAGTTCTTTCCTTGGAGTTCAACGGTTTGACCCCCTTTTCCTGGCGTACAACCGCCAACGATGTTGGTCCCATACTCAACCATCTTATCGGCGTGGAACATCCCTTGCTTTCCAGTAATTCCTTGAACCAATACTTTTGCCTTTTCTTCAATCCAAATACTCATCAGACCTCACCTCCAATCAATTGAACAATCTTTTGGGCACCTTCGGCCAAGTCATCGGCAGGATGGATGTTGAGTGTTGAGGCTGAAAGTATTGCCTTTCCTTCGTCGACATTGGTTCCTGCGAGACGAACGACGAGTGGCACGTTGAGGTCAAGGGCTTCTGTCGCTGCAATGACTCCACGAGCGATGATATCGCAACGCATGATACCACCAAAGATGTTCACAAGGATTCCTTTCACATTCGGATCCTCGAGGATTATCGAAAACGCTGTCTTGACTTGTTCCTCGTTGGCTCCACCGCCTACATCAAGGAAGTTTGCTGGCTCTCCGCCATACAGTTTGATGACATCCATTGTGGCCATAGCGAGACCAGCTCCGTTGACCAAACATCCAATGTTTCCATCGAGTTTAACATACGACAAACCTGTTTCTTTCGCACGAATCTCGACATCTTCTTCTTCAGACAGGTCGCGTAAATCGTCCCAATTTTTGTGACGGAACTCAGCATTCTCATCAAAACTAACCTTGGCATCAAGTGCGACCATATCATCATCTGAGGTTCGAACCAAGGGGTTGATTTCGACCATGGCACAGTCCTCTTTCACAAACAGGTCATACAACGAACGTAGCATTTTTCCGAACGACTTATGAGCAGCACCCGAGAGCCCCAAAGCAAGACCTAAATCACGAATTTGATACCCCATCAATCCTGCATTTGGGTCGACGTTGACCTTGTGCAAGAGTTCGGGAGTTTCTTCTGCAACTTCTTCAATATCCATTCCTCCTTCTGTCGAAGCCATGATGAGAACAGACTTCTGTTCTCGATCGACAAGCAATGCAAGGTAATACTCGTGAGCAATATCGCATCCTGATTCAACGTAAAGGTGGTTTACAATCTTGCCTTCTTGACCCGTTTGTTTGGTCACAAGAACATGGCCGAGGATGTTGGTTGCGTAAGTCTTGACATCGTCTCGGGAGAATGCAATCTTTACTCCACCTTCCATGACGAGTTCATCTGAATTTGAGCGATAGAGATTTCCTTTTCCACGACCGCCTGCATGAATCTGAGATTTCACAGCAACGACCTTCGATTGAAGTGAGTCGTAAGCGCTCAAAGCTTCCTCTACTGTAGTGCAGTGAACGCCATCAAGTACCTTCACTCCATGTGCTTTGAACAACGCTTTTCCTTGATATTCATGAATGTTCATCGTATCACTAAACAAACCGAGAGAAAGACCGCCTTTGAACTGTGCGGATAAGTTGTCTCAGTCAGTCATGCCGTGAACACTACAAGTTGAAAAACGAAAACGGAGCGCGGTAAGCATGCAGGTTGTGGTCCTCGCCGGCGGATTCGGAACACGCCTACGTCCTTGGACCTATGAGATTCCAAAACCAATACTGCCCATGTTGGACAAAACCCTGCTTGAGCATGTTGTTGAAGTCGTTCCAGAAAACATGGTTGACGAAGTCGTCGTAGCAGGTGGTTACAAAGTCGATGATATTGAAGAATACTTCAAACAAGCAGACGTCCCATACGATGTTACCATTGTCAAAGAAATGGAACCTTTGGGAACAGGAGGTGCATTAGGAAATTGCCGAGATGTGATCTCTGGCCAATTTATCTGCTTGAACGGTGACATCATCTCTTCGCTTGACATGCAAGTAGGAATGGACCTGCACAAGGAAAACGGAGGTATCGGTACACTGGCCCTTTGGGAGGTTGAAGACCCTACTCGGTTTGGTATTGTTGGTGTGGACGATGAACAACGCGTGACTCAGTTCAAAGAAAAACCGAAGAAAGAAGAGGTGTTTTCGAACCTCATCAATGCTGGATCGTATCTCTTCGAGGATTCTATTTTCGATTATATCCCAAAGGGGAGAAGTTCCCTTGAACGCGAGGTTTTTCCTGTGTTAGCACGTGAACATCAACTCAATGGTTTTTCATTTGAAGGGTACTTTATCGATGCAGGAACGCCAAAGAGTTGGTCACTCGGTGTTCAGGCCAGTATTGCCAATAAGCGATGGAAGAGAGGAAAACGCATCAATTCAAACTGGTTTGCTGATGATACCGTGAGTATCGACGGAGCGAGTCGTGTTGAGGATAGCATGCTTTCTTCTGGAGCATCGATTCAGTCCGCAAGGCTCTCCAAATGCAGTTTATTGAATGATGTTAAGGTCGGAGAACACTCAATCCTTACTGAGACACTTGTCGGTAGGAACACTGTCATTGGATCGAACTGTTCACTCGATAACGTCGTTGTCGACCATGGTTCAATCATTCCGGATAACACTGTCTTATCGAATACTCAGTGGCCAAATATCGAGTGATTGAAAGGAAGATATCAAGAAGAATCAGGTGTTGGGATTATCATGCAGCCCCTTATTGTTGTCAACTTTAAGACGTATTCATCGGCTATGGGTGAAAAAGCGGTGGAACTTGCACAAGCCATGGAACGTGCATCCAATGAACATGTGAGAATGGTAGCAGTCGTCTCTGCTTTCGATCTTTTCGCAGTCAAGCAGGCTGCACCAACACTCGAAGTTTGGAGTCAACATTTGGACCCAGTTGGGCAAGGTTCGTTCACCGGATGGCTCCAACCTGAAAACGCTATAGAGCGAGGTGCAGGAGGCACGGTGATCAATCATGCTGAACACAAAGTCGAGATAAGCCACGTTGAAAAACTGATGCATCAACTCCCTAAGGAATTCCCAATATGTGCGTGTGCGGCAGATGTCGCTGAAGCACATCAACTTGCTGAACTTGGTCCTACGTTCATCGCCGTTGAGCCACCGGAACTCATTGGAGGAGACATCTCGGTCACGACAGCAGACCCAGCAATCGTTTCTGACACTGTTGATGCTGTTCGAACAATCAACCCGGACGTTCGTGTCCTATGTGGAGCAGGTGTGAAGGATGGCAACGATGTGCGTACAGCGGTTGAATTGGGCGCTCATGGCGTCCTACTCGCATCTGGAGTTACCAAGGCAGACGACATCGACTCCGTTCTTACCAACCTTGTAGCTGGACTTGAGTGATAAGGAGTTGAAAGTGTGGGTCGCAAAACCAAGCGGAAGCCAGTTCGGATTGCTCACGAACTTTCTCGCACTCGACGGAAGGCCATCGAAAAGGCGCTTGCAGAACATCAGATTGAAGACAGATCCGAATGGGACCGAAGTTCAGAATGGGGAGATTATCGATTCTATCGAAAACTGGTCAAGCGAGGAACAATTCGCACAATCGATTTACCTCTTTTGGAGGTGAGTATCGGCGACCCTTGGTCGACCTCAGTTACCATCATCCATGGAAAGCGACCTGGTCCAACAATCACTATTCTCGGAGGTATGCATGGCGATGAACTCACTGGCCCTTCCGCTTGCACACATTTGTTGAGTACAGCATTCACAGATCCAGAAAAAGCCCTCGATCCTGAGACGCTTGCTGGAACGATTCGAATTGTTCCTGTTGTAAATATGCCAGGATATCGATCAAAATCAAGATATTTCCCTGATGGACGTGATCTAAATCGCAATTTCCCCGGCAACTCCAAAGGGTCCTCTACTCGGAGAGTAGCCTTTCAAGTGTGGAAATATTTAGTTGAGGATTCTGATGCAATCATCGACTTACATAGTGCCGGGAGAGGCCGTTCAAACATGCCTCAACTTCGAGTGGACCTTGCGCATGCTGGTTCAAACATTTTGGCCAAGGCCTTCGGCATCGAAATTCTGCTTGATTCTAAACCTCCAAGAGGTTCTTTACGAAACAACGCAAACTTGGAAGACATCCCTGCAATAACGTACGAAGGTGGTGGTGCAAATTGGTTGGATCAAGCTTCGGTAAAGGTTGCTGTTCATGGAGTCATGAACGTTTTACGAAAACTCAAGATGGTCCCAGGGAGACCCCATCGCCCACGATTCCGAATGCTTGCGAGTGGTTCAACGTGGTTGCGAGCAGGAGAAGGAGGCCTACTCGATCTTTTTGTTGACAGTGGTTCGATCATGAAAGAAGGCGATGTTGTAGCTAGAATATCAGATCCTGCCACTCCTGGACTCTCCGTTGACATTTTAGCACCGGAAGATGGATTGATGATTTGTATTGCAACAAACCCATTCGTTGCTGCTGGAATGCCAGTTGGCCATTTCTTACCAATCTCGAAACACATGTCTCTTCTGGAGGAACAGGTTGACGGTTTTGGAAGATTCATTACTCAAGGATCCCTTGATGAACCTGTTTGGAGAGAAGAAGAGGAAATTGAAGTCGAAGTCCGTGGCGAGTGGGATGGTGGAAGCATCGATAGCGGATGGCTCGAAGCCACTCTCGAAGAAGTGAACAGAGAAGACAACACCGAAGAGGAAGAAGCATAGGCTCTGGGTATTGGATTTGTCCCTTTGATTGGACTCGAATTTCATATGAATGGGGAATGGTTTATTTTCCGTTAATAGGTCCTACATTTATGCGTAGTAAGCAGGTTTTCGTAGTTTTTGTAATACTTTTAGTGCCTTTGTCAGGATGTATTGGAGATGATGAATCCGAGGATCGGAGTATTCTTGCACCGACCATAACGGAAAAAATACCCGATCTGACCGCTCCCAACCAGCATGGGGATAATGTAACACTCTCTGATATGGAGGGGACCATGCTCGTTGTTCTCCTCAATATGGGAGATTGGTGCTCTTATTGCATTCAGGCGACAGAGAATGCCACGAATCTAATTCAAGACATGGAAGACATTGACAATCGTTACAACGTCAGCTTTGTTGAGATTCTTGGAAGCAATGGAACATGGGAAGCGGCCAACCAAACCTATGCCATGAATTGGTCGACGCAGTACAATACAACACATCTAATCCTCCATTCTCAAGTGGCAAATGATTACGTTCTTGACAACACTGAAATCGGATTTCCTACATATTGGATTGTTGACCCTGAAGGATATTTAATGGTCGTATCTCCAAAGTTGAATTCGATCACTGCTGAAGATGTGCAAGAGCAGTATGAAATCTATTTGTCAGATAAGTAAGCATAATCATACAACTGCCAATCATTTAGCAGGCTCTACACAGAAGTTCGCATCCTAAGGCCCGCCCCATTCTGATAAGCCTCCAAGACTGCCTCCCCCATAGCTTCCGCTCATTATGTCGCCAAGAACTAGATAGACGGCGCCCCAATACATCATTCCTACAACAATGAAAACTACAATTGTGTAGCCGTTTTGTCCTTCATTTCCAACCAACATAAAAGCAAATGCTATTATTAGAAGTATAGGAGAGGCGTAGCAGAAAAACCTACCTTCTGCGTTGGGTGCAATTATTATGGATAAAAAGGATAGGGTTATCAGTATAAAACTAAAGGTATTGGCGTCATTCAAGAGTTTTTCATTGGGTAAGTCGATAGTTTTCGTAGCCTCGCCATTCTCAATCTTCTCCCATTTCGATCCATCTTCGTTCAATTGAAATCCTTGTTCTTGCATTGCAGAGAGTATCCTTTCTCTTTCATCAGAATAAATATTGGTTGAGCCCTTGTTGGATTCAGCTACCATTGTGTAAAATTAATGCAATGACTTACATTGTTTTATCGCCAACAGGATTAGAGCCTTGAGAAGTAATGACGAGGTAAAAAAATGACACATTGCGATTTCTTTGATTCGTACAACTCCAAGCAGACGCTACGCACGAATAGGACGGACTGCGAACCCTTGTAGACATCA
>CEQW01063246.1_pt1 | contig 9604 bp, 5 predicted proteins | sample 530891 | NCBI WGS metagenome assembly CEQW01 (sample SAMEA2621066, study PRJEB7988) | marine metagenome | biome: marine biome (ENVO:00000447); feature: surface water layer (ENVO:00002042); material: "saline water (ENVO:00002010), including plankton (ENVO:xxxxxxxx)" | depth 5 m
CCAAGAATTGACCATGAAGATAATGAAAAAGGATTAATTGGGACATCAAATTCCTTAGCTGATTTTTTTGGCCAATTATTTTCTGCAAATTCCATCCATTTCGCCGGAGAGGTATTTGCTAGCCAACCTTCATGTATAGCAGTCATGTTTTTAGGAGCACCTGGGAGTCTAGTTTGAGTTTCTAAGTTGCCGACCATTTTAGAAAGTAAGTATCTGTCTACTTTGTCGCTATCTACGTTTAAGGGAGATGGTTTTTTGTTAAAGAAAGTCCTGAGAGTATCACTTAGTTTTTTCTTTAATTCATCAAGTCCCGATTCATTTAAAATCGGACCAACAACCTGACATTTATCAAATGGCTCGGGCACCTTAATTTTGCCTGACAATAAATCCCTAAAGCCATTGCGTATTTGCTTTTGAATTTCAGTAGTTTCAAAATATTCCTGTTTATTACTAGTCATTCTTAATGTTCCAGATTGAATTCTTTTCATCGCTTTTGCAGGATCGCAATCAATCCAAATCACCAAATCTGGTACCATTGCAGCGGCATTCATTTTAACAACATCATCAATCCCTAAATCTCCAACTATTCCTTGGTAAATCAATGATGAATGTATATTTCTATCAGATACCACGATATGCCCTTTCTCAAGCAGCGGTTTGATTATGGTATGCGAATGGTCTAATCGGTCTGCTGCAAATAGACCGGCTTCCTGTAGTGGGGTTTTATCTCCTTTCATTACTGATTCAAGGGCTAATTTTCCTAGTTCACTATGCCGTCTAGGTTCGTGAGTTGAATGTATTTTTGGAAATGGAAAGTCATTCAAAATTTCACTAATTATCCTAGCTGCCTCTCCTTTGCCAGAACCATCTCCTCCTTCGACTGAAATGAGGTACATGTTCAATCCTCTAAATAATCTTCATACTGGTCTTTTACTAGCGAATTTAAGGCCATTCCAGCCAAAATTAAAATCGGGCCAATCCAAATAAGACCGCGACTAAACAAACTAATTCCGGCAAGGTACTGAGTCCTTCTGTATCGACTTGCTCTTCGGGTTTCGACTGATGCCTGTATGCCAATAAATCCAGTGATAATTGTCATCACTCCAAGAAATGTCGACAAAGCAACAGCGGCTTCAAGCGACCATCCACCGTCACTACCTACGAAGTTTTCTTGAATTATACTTGATGAATTACCACTTTTCATAGTAAAAGGGCTCATCAATCCGTCTTCGGCAATAAATGTCCGTTCAAGACTGGTAAAATCATCTTTTACGACTCTAATTACCATCGTTTCAGGTTTTACGTTTTCCAATTGAAAGTAACCATTATCGTTAGTAAGAACCGTTCGTATCGCTGAATTTGAATCATCTTCATACAACTGTATAGTTGCATTGTTTATGGCTACTCCGTCATCAGTGAGTACTTGGCCAGTTAAATCAACAGTTTCTGCTTCATTAAACAGAGAAGAGTTTAGCAAATCATCGGGATTACCTTGCAGCAATATTCCACCACTTATTATTCCTAAAATACTGCCTACTAGTATCGCAATAGCGGCAACCATCCGCAGTTTAGCGCGCTCATCATAATCTAAATCAATCATCGGTTTGACAATAAATTCTTGTTGAATTTGTTCATCACTATTATCTAAATCAGAATAATGTGTTGGTTCCTCTGGTGAATCAAGTTGTGATTTAACACGTTTCCTCAGTTCAGACCTGCGCTCTTCGAAGCTTTTCTCAGTCATCGCTGGCCCTCCATGTAGTTACGAAACCGTGCGCGGATAATACCTCTTCCCCTATTTGTCCGCGCTTTATACTACCTTTTGAGAGAAATATCTGCAATCAATATCAATAATAGAACGGTTGAAACTATAGTTATCGCAAGATATCCAATTAAATCACTTTTGGCTACATCATCTAAATCTGCTGAATTATCACTGTTAGAGTTGATGTTCCCTGTATTGTTGACGCTTTCTTCGTTTGAAATCTCATTGACTAAGGTCCAAGCAGATGTCCTTAAACCGATTTCTAAAATTGATCCGATGTAGTTAAGTGACTGAGAACTTACTTTATCTGCAGTATCATTTTGTGTATGCCAATGCCCACCAAAAGAGGGAGCATTTTCACCGTAATTTATGTCGATTAAATTAATCGCAGGGATTCCTGCGTTGTGTGCTGCGACGTGGTCGTCTATTACTCCCCTCGCATCATTTGGATCTGGATTGTAGATGTCTTGGCCATTATTTCCATCACAGTCCAACTCACCATCAATCATCCCAAGTGCGGCTGCTATTGGTGTTATTGTTTCCCAAAGCCTATCAGAGGTGCTGGTAACTCTGGTGAAATCAAGGTAAATATCTCCTATCATGTCTATTACGATATATGCTGAGATATTAGTTTGGTAATCATTGGTCAAATTACTAACCCAAGCATCTGCTCCGTAAGACCAAGTATTTGCCTTGTAGGGCTGCCCTTGGTCCTCAGCATCAGTAAAAAATAGTGTAACATCATGATTAATTTGTAATGATGGTATTATTCTTCCGAGTTCAATCAGGACAGCAACACCACTTGCTCCATCATTTGCTCCCAAAATGGGTTGGTTTCTTTTTGATTCATTATCATCCCTATCCGCTATGTACCTGCTATCATAATGGGCTACGAATATCACATTTTGTCCAGTTGTATTTTCAGGGCTGTAGGTGCCTACTAGATTCGTTAGAGTAAAGTTGGCTCTTTGATGCGATGATTCTGTGAATGACCATTCTGTGAGGTTTTCTGTGATAGATTGGCGAAGTTCTGCCGAAGCATCAGATCCGGGTAAACGATATCCTAGACTAGTTTGCCAAGAGACTGACTGATTAGCTTTTGTAGCATTAAACTGTAACTCAGAAATTGAATCACAAGGGTCGCTTCCCTGATATATCTGTTGAGGGTTACTTGAAGAAATAGTGGTTGAAAGCAACATAATCGAGACGATAAATACGCTTGATATAACCCTGAGTTTTAGGTTATTGTCATGCGGTTTGACAATGAGCATTACTGACTCCTAACAGACGGACACTTAAATAGTTCTTTTTCACTGCTTAATTTGAATGCAAGGTTGCATTTAGTTGGGTCCCTCTCATGTCGGAAAAACGCTCTACAAAATCACTGTTTTTAATTGGCCTGATGGTAATTTCTTTTTTGACCCCAGTTTTGTCCTCGGCATCGGCTGATGAACAGTTAGATAGCCAAGATGATGAGTATGATGCACAAGGCGTAATTATCGGCGATTTAGCTAATTTTGATCCTGCCGATGGTAGGGAATATTTGTTGATTGAAGAAGACACTGCGGTAGTATCAGCATATGGTTTCATGAAACAAGCCTGGATTGACTCAGGTCGACCTGGTGTTGATGATATGAAATACGAGCCTGTAACCCAGGGTAGAGCAAGTGGTAGAGTTTGTACACCTCACTTGACTGGAGATACTCTTACAGTTCCAATTTCAGGCGGTTCTATTGACGCATATGTAGCAAAGACAACCAGTACTGTGGCTTTTATTGTGCAATCAGGAAGGACACTATCTTCTACTGTACTAAATAACCTCGCGTCGTCATGGGATTCGACAATTTACCCTACAATGACTACCTATTATGGCAAAGATTACGGAGATGGGCGTGGATTGGCAGCCCCAGATATAGATAACAATTGCCAAGTTCAAATCATAATATACGATATCGATGGGGCTTTCAATACAGGGGGTTATTTTGCTCCATCATTTGCCAGCGTTAGAGAATCTGTTTTCATAGACTTTGCTGATATAACTCTAAACTGGGGTAAATCTATCATCGCACACGAATTACAACATCTACTCCACAACGCTCAAGACCCTTATGAAAATCTATGGATTGATGAAGGTAACGCGGACGTAGCGATCTATCTGTGTTTTGGACCAGACTCAACACTGGTTAGTCATCTAAATCAATGGACTGAAGCCCCAGAATTGTCGATAAGATGGTGGAATCAAAGATTTGCAGATTATGGCGCTGGATTTATTTTTACAATGTATTTGGCAGACCATCTAGGTGGTGGTCCAGCAGTTAGACAATTAGTTCAAGACTCAGCTACAGGCGGTGTCAGCGTTCAAAATTTGGCTTTATCACCTCCTTCAGGTTCATCCGGTGCGATTGGTAGGACGATGGGTGAAATTTTTGCTAATTTCTCAGTCGCGGCATTTTTAGATTCAGAACAAGGGATTTATGGTTTTTCAAATTTAGACTTAACTCCAGTTTGTAGTTCAAATTCCTTCTGCCGAGCTCAGCCAACAGAAATCAATAGTGATTGGAGTACACCATGGTCATCTACCGGTAATAGTGTCGAAGGTTGGGGCCTAAGAGCGTTCAAATTTACCCCTGGTTCATCTTCACCTGCACCTCTGACAATTAGATTGACTGCAGATGTAAGTCAATTTGACGGAGTTATTGTAAGCAAATCAATGGTTGATGGTCTGCTTTCTGTAACAGACTTAAGTTTCCAGAATAATGTTGCTACTGCACTTGTTCCTGGTTTTGGTAATCTAACAGACGAAGTATGGGCAATAACATGGTATGCGAGTACTGTGGCTGATTGCGATTACACTTCTTGCGGCTCATCCTACCCCCAAGGGACCGTTGATATCGAGGCTGCGAGAATAACAGCACCTGCCAGTTTAACTATCAATAATTCAATTTTGTCTGATAGAGATGGTGATAGTAATGATGATACGATTCAGGTAAACTTTGATGTTTTCTCAAATGCATTTTTTGAAGATTTAGATGTTGATATTAGCATACTAGATGCTAACGGGAATACTGTTGATGAGAGGACTTCTAGGATTTCTGCTGGAGGGGGAGTTAACTCAAACAGTAATATTTGGTTTACCGCACCAAATGATGGGCAGTATACAGTCAAGTTCGACATGTATGATATGATTGGTACCCTTGTGGACAGTGTTTCAACACAAGCTTGGGATTTATCCAATATGCGTCCGACTGCAAATGCTTCAGTTTCTGCTAATATTTCTCAAACCTGGGAAAATATTCAGTTTGTAGGTGACGGATTTGATGCTTGGGGTTTGTCGTTAGACAATAATACCTTGCCATACCTAGACCAACCTGTTGCTTACGCATGGGATTTCGGAGATACAATTACTTCCAACTTAAAATCTCCAACACGTTCTTATCAAAATACTGGATTCTATAATGCAACATTACGGATAATGGATCAAGGAAATAGTTGGTCTGAAACAGATGTACTTCAGATAAATGTCACAGATGATTCTGTTCCAATTCCGGTAATCACAGTAAATAACGTAGTTATTACGGATAACATTAGCATTTTGACAGAACAAACAATTGAATTTTCTGCATCTCGAACTGTGGACAATGTCCCCTTGAACAACTTAGATTTCCAATGGGAGTGGGGAGATGGGACATTAGATTCTGATACGGGCAAATACCTAGTTCAACATAAATGGGATGCAATAGACAAAGAAGTAGAAGAGTACAATTTGACATTGTCTGTGTTCGATGGATTCAACACAGGCGTTGTCTCAATTACCGTATTTGTAAACAATAGGGTGCCATATCAAATCTTCTCCGACAATTTGACCACTTACACATACACTCCGGTACCAATGCCCGATGTATTTGCTGATGATGATGGAACTATTGTATCGTATGAATGGGTATTTCCAGAAGGAGTAAATCTAGATGGTGGAATTACCGATCAAAGCGATGACTTTTTGCAGACTATTTCAAATCAAAATTATCCTAATCCATCATGGAATTCTCCGGGAATTAAAATCGTAACTCTGACGGTGACCGATGATGATGGCAGTCAATCTACCGCACAGCTATTTGTTAACGTATTAAATCAAGTTCCAGTGGCAGACTTCATTGTAAGGGTTACTGAGAACGGCGAAACTTCATCTATTGACTTTAGGGCTGAGGATGGCTTTGTTGATGTCCCATATACCTTTGATGGAATCTCCTCCTATGATATTGATTCCAATACCGGCGATTCTACTGGATTAATTTATAATTGGACCTTTGGAACTGAGGATTTCAGTGAAAATGCCATTACCACTTACACTTTTACTGAACCCGGAACCCATGAAGTATCGTTATTTGTCACTGATGAGCTTGGTGCAAATAGCGTAGTTAAGAAAATTATTGTCAGAGTTCAAAATCCATTGCCAATTATCTCAGTGAAAATCTTGGATGGATGGGTCGATGGTCAGCAAATGGACAAAAACACCCCCCGGCCAGAAGGATTTTTGCCAGACACTTGGACTCACACATTTGATGAGCAAGAGAATACTTACACCGCTCCTAACTTGATGCTATACTTTGATTCAGAGGGTACAAGAGACGGTGATCGAAGATATGAAGGGAAATACTCTCCTGTAAACGATGAGAATAATGACCAATGGAACGGTATTGTTGAATATACCTGGGATTTTGGTGATGCGACACCTTTGTCAAAAGAAGCATCTCCTTGGCATCATTATGATAATCCTGGTACTTACACAGTAACGCTTACAGTTAGGGATTCATATGGCACAGGTGACGTAAGTAAGCAAATATTCACTATTGTTGTTGACGAGCCGCCAGAAATAAAAAAGATTGAGATTCCAGACGATATTATCGTCGAGGAAAAAGCCTACTTGAGCGCCAATATAACTGATTTTGAAAATATCAACAATATTCAATTATATCGTGATTTAAATGTCGAAGATGGGTCATTATTTGATCGTGACGAATCACTGAACCCTGATTTAGTAGTTAAGTGGGATATTGATATTTTCAAGGACTCAAATAAAAATGGGATTTTAGACGACGATTACATAATCCCTCAACCAAATGCAGTTAATTATCGAATTGAAGGTTTGTGGAATGAATCAGGCACTTATACTATCATCATTGAAGCCTGTGACAGTTTGGAGGTATGTACTTCTATGGAAGAAACCTTGCAAGTTTCACCTAAACCTGATCCTGAACCATCATTATCAGACTTTGAACTAGAAGATTGGACCTCATGGGTTAAAGATGCAGGCTCAGACCTTGCAACCTACATTGCACTTATTTCAGTGGCATTGATTTTAGGTTGGCTGGTACTGAGAGAATCCTCAGATTTAGAAGATGAGGCTAAACAAGCTGCTGAAACATACACTGATGTAGAACATGTCGAAGTTCAGGGGGGCTTGCTTGGAATGGACCAACATACACCCCCCCCAGCTCCAGGGATACTGTCTAAAGAAGAGCGCAGGAATGAAGATAGTGGTTATGTAAGGCCACTAAGAAGAAGAATTTGACAGTTATAATATAGAACTGGTTAGTAGTGGCAGAATTGGTGGTAGGGTATGACTAGAAAAGTGGTTATCTTCATGATACTAATTTTCATGGTGCCTATGCTTAGTACAAATGCTCCTAATTACTCTTTGGTAACTAACGCATCCGCTGCTGATGCTTGCAATGGAGATATAGAGCCACCCTTGTGGAATCAAACTGTTGCAAGGTCGGCTTTAGTACCGCACTACAATTATTATGACATGTATTGGGGATTTGGTGATTATGATGATGATGATGATAAGATGGGTAGATCTCATGAATCTAAACAATATCCGGCAGAGGCAAGGGAGCCTACTGAACTAAATCCGGAAGAGGGTTGGATGTATCAGAATTGGGATTCAGGGTCACAACTTCAACCACTTACTTCCAATCATCACACTACTATGCTAGTAGGTAATGATAGCATAGGTGCTTTGAGGGTTAATCTATCTGCTCAACATCGTACTACTGTCTGTATCTCATTACAATCTCTTAATGAAACAGACAACGACTATTCAGCAGATGTTTATTTGATGACGACATCTGAGTATGAACGTTATACTGAGTTATATTATTCTTATCATTCTCAAAATAGTTTTTATTGGGATATAGCCGAATCATTAAGTGAGATATCTCCTGAATGGAGGAGTATGGATTTTACTGGGTGGCGAACTTATCGAGATGCACATCAATATGAGTCGGTTAATCAAATTAATTTCGCATTAAATCTTGATGGTCCAGAATCATACACCCCTATATTTGGTTCAGAACAGTGGCAAAATTTCTATATCGTTATAGATACTTGGGATAATAATCATGATAGTGATTCACCAGCACCAGGCGTTGTAACTGCTGCGGACGTGACAATCATAACAACAGAGAGATCATTCATTTTACCAAACTACACTGTTGCATTAGTATTTTTGTTGATGATGATTGGCGTGGCAATATTTCCGTTTATATTGAACGCAAGATACATGAAATCAGGCTTGGAGCAGCCCGAAACAATGCCAAATAACGGTTTAGTGCCTTCTTTGGAACGGCCAGCAGAACTGCCACCAATGAATCCAAATGAACCCGATATAGAAGAGAAATCTTATCCTGAATTAGAGCCTAGTAGGGATACTTGATTAATATTCCATAAGTGCCCATGCATCTCTAAGGTCTCTGACATTTATCAGGCCCTTGTCAGAGAGTCTGAAACTATTCTGCATTGTTGCGTAAACCATTACTTGTCCAAGCACTGGTGCGTGAAGGCGAACCCAATCACCACCGTTACCTAGCCCCATTAAGCAGTGATTTGATTCCTCATTAACCAAAGCGCTTGCAGCTTCTAAAAGTTGTAATGCATCTCTATGATTGCTTACAGTTGAGCAGAATTTCACAACATCTCCGTTTGACTTATTGTCTTTTATTAAATTGATAATCTCTTCAGCATCAGGGGTTGATTTTGTTTCATGTATTGATGCGATTACCTTTGAGTTTGATTTTTCAGCAGATTTCATTAATTTATTTCGCTCTTTAGCATCTATTGATAATTCAATATCGACAAATGTTACTTCTGAGTCAATTGCTTTTTGTAAAATACCCAATCTTTCATGCTCGTTTCCAGCGAAGAAACCACCTTCACGAACCGACCTTACTGTGAATACTACAGGGACTGGAATGCCATCCTTTAGTTTTGAAATAGCAGCATCAATATCGATTTCTGAGAAATCTTTGACACCCCACTCTTCAATAGGTGGGATTTTTGAAATTTCTTCACCATCATTATTTGTTGAAATTACCGGTTCGGGTTTATTCAAGTACAGTTTGTCAAACCGGACTTCAACATAATCTGCACCTGCTATATTTGCTCTAGTTGCTTCATCAATCATTTCTTCAACAGAGATTGCTTCAAGCGAGACACATACTTTCGGTTCAGCCATGACTTGGCCAATTAGGAGTCGTTATTAATGCTCACGGCTAGGAATTCTTTACAAAACTCCCCATTTCGTGATACTGAGGTAGGAATTTTTGTCCAATAATCGGCACTAAAAACACTCCAATTGCAGTACCTTAAAGTACCCCCTTCACCAATTTCTATTGGTAGGGGAGGGGACAAGTAGAATTCGTTGGACAGCGGCTCATTTTAGGGCAAAAAAAGCGAAAAATATTACCCTACAAAATACGGAATGAATTTATCCAATTCTTTACCATGAGGTGAATCAACAATGAGTGACGATTATAGTGCATCAAGCATACAAGTATTAGA
>CEQW01019629.1_pt1 | contig 9563 bp, 8 predicted proteins | sample 530891 | NCBI WGS metagenome assembly CEQW01 (sample SAMEA2621066, study PRJEB7988) | marine metagenome | biome: marine biome (ENVO:00000447); feature: surface water layer (ENVO:00002042); material: "saline water (ENVO:00002010), including plankton (ENVO:xxxxxxxx)" | depth 5 m
CCGACATCAGACATCAATGTCATACCTGGTTCTGGTGTGATCTCTCCAAACATTTCGGCAGGAATTTGTTGAACCGCTTCTTCAATTACAGCACCATAAGCGCGCTCTGGCTCCAGCGTGAATGTACGCCGTTCTCCTTTTACTGCACCAAGAAGTTCTTCCTCAAATCCTGGTATCATTTGCTTGTGTCCGACAAGAAATCGGAGCGGGTCACGACCTTCGCTGCTATCGAATACTTCACCACTTTCCGGTAATGTACCTGTATAATGAACGGTTGCTACAACATCTTTCTCAATTTTGGTCATCTTATCATCTTCTTGTCGTTAGCGCTCTGACGAGGTCGCTTAGTTGTTTAGCTACCTCATCGCTTATGATGAGTTGTTCCTGTTTTTCTTCAATGAATTGGTACGTCGCCTCAACACCTATCCTTTCTCCTTTCGCCCATATTTGGCCAAGAAGATTTGATCGATGCTCTTCAGCTATTGAATCATCTTCAAGAATATCTCGTGCAGCATACTTGTAGTCATTGTATCGTTGCCGATTCAATTTCTTGACTTTTGGTTGACGACCTCCACCTGAGTCATCATGGCGTGAACGGCGTCTTCGATGCTCTTTCTTCTTCGGAGTTTTAGTGACAATTTGTTTGAAGACGTTTTTTGAAGACAGACTTGGTTCTGCAGGATTCGGCGTGTCCTTTATTTCCACTTTTTCTCCTACGGAGTCTGTATCGACTACAGTGGATACCACTGTTTCGGTGGGTTCGGCAGCAACTGGTTGGACACGGACTGGATTTGGTTCAAGAATCGACTCGGTCTTTTTGACGGATTCTTGTGATTGCTTACGCAACTCAGCGAGACGTTCCGCTCTGGATGTCTGTTGGGCGGTTTCTTTGGTGCTTGTTTTGTTGAGATCTTTGGCGCTTATGGCAGGTTTCTGAACGGGTGCTGCACTTGGAGAAGCCTGAGCGCCGAGTCTTCTTCGTGCTTCTTCTTGACGCTTTCGCAAATCATTTTGATCAACATTCTGCCGGTTGTCTTGTCGATTAGTTGTTGATTGAGTTGGGGCATTGGTAGCACTTCGTTCGCTTCGTTTCTTTTGGCGAACTTGATTTGCATTCGCAGCAAATGGATTGAATGGTTCATCCGGTTTCCTGCGTCGATCTCGAATTCTTAATCCCCCAGTGTTCGTTTCTCAATGCCGACTTGTTAAAAACAATCCGCTGCAATTGACTAACTCCATGTTACAATCGTATCATCTGTACGCATGTATTGGTCAATTCCGCTTGTTTCAAATGGGGTTTTACGACCATTTCGCAATTCGATGTAACCAAGGAGACCAATCATTGTACCATTATCAATGCAGTACATGCGTGGAGGTGCGTGCGAGGTTGATTCCCTCTCATGTGCCATCAATGTAGACATTTCTCGAAGTCGAGAATTGCACGCAACACCTCCTCCCAGCAAAACTTCCTTCTTTCCACTGTGGGCAAGGGCACGTTCTGCCACCTCAATGCAAGCAGCAAAGGCATGCTCTTGAAGTGACCAACATACTGAACCCAATGAATTTCCTTTTTCGATGAGTCGTTGAGCAGCCGTAAGAATGCCTGAAAAGGCTAGATCCATTCCTCGGACGGGATAGGGTAATTCGAGTCCATCCAAGGTTGCACCAGGATTGTTTTCAATGAATTCCTTTGCTAATTTTTCAATAACAGGTCCTCCGGGAAATGGAATCCCTTGTTGTCGAGCAAATTTGTCCAACATATTGCCAATGCCGATGTCAAGGGTCTCACCAAGCACTCGGTACTTTCCTTGCAGTTTAGCAATGACTTGGGTATTTCCTCCGCTAACGTACAGCAGAACAGGATCGTCGCATTCGCACTGTTGCCGACCAATTTCAATATGGGCTACACAATGGTTTACACCAATGAGCGGTACACCAAGCCGACTGGACAATGTTCGTGCAACGGATGCACCAATACGAAGACAAGGTCCTAAACCAGGCCCTTGCGAGTATGCAATTGCGCCGATATCAGTAGTGCTAAGTCCTTGTGAAGTGAGAACTCCTCGAAACAATTCAGCAGCGTAATCTCGATGATGATCGGCAGCTTCTCGAGGATGGATCCCTCCTTCCAATGGCTTGATTGTATCACCTACTGATGGATAGGGGATGCCGTTCGGGTCGACCAACCCGAATGAAAATGTGTGTGCTGTGGACTCAATTCCGATGGTCCACTTACCTTCGCTCATGGATGTCCGTGGAAGCGATTGTTCTTCAACTCTCACCTCTAGCCTCGACCATGCGAACCATTTACCATAACATTGGTTCTATGCAAACGATGAATGATATTGATTCATTATCTAAAGGAAAAGCAATTGCTGTAAAAGATAATAAAATTGAGAATATCATGGACTCAATAGATGAGTTTGAATCATCGGATGCTCAATTTATCGATGTAGATGGCAGATCTATCGTACCTGGTTTCATCGATGGCCACTCTCATCTTTTGTGGGCTGGGGACCGATTTAACGAGCACAACTTGAGAATGCAAGGTAAATCCTACGCAGAGATTGCGGAAATGGGTGGAGGCATTATGGAAACTGTACGTCAAACACGTAAGGTTGGTGCTGAAGAATTGTATTCAATCGGGGAGAATCGGTTGAAGAATGCTTTACGATATGGTACGACTTTTCTGGAAGCCAAAACTGGATATGGATTATCGACTGAGCATGAATTACGTCTATTGTCCGTCGTTGAACAATTGAAATCGGTCCAAAACCTTCCGTCAATTCACTCGACATGGATGGGCGCTCATGCTGTAACTCCAGAACATACCTATGATTCCTACACCGATGAGATACTTTCCGATCAGTTGCCACGTGTTCTCGAATCCAACTTAGCCGATTCTGCTGATGTATTTTGTGAACCCGGTTGGTTTTCTGTGGAACAGTCGGAGGATATTCTTCGAGCATCGCGCAAAGGTGGCTTGCGCCTTCGAATGCATGTTGATGAATTTAGTGATGGTGGAGGTGGGGAACTCGCAGCTGAACTACGTGTTCGCACCGCAGATCATGCACACCATACCTCGATGGATACACGTATGAAAATGAAAGATGCTGGGGTTATGACTGGTTTCCTACCGGGAACACCATACTGCAACGGAGACGACTGGCCAAATTTTGCTGAGATCCATAATCATGACATCCCCTTCTCGATGGCGACCGACTTCAATCCAAATTGTCACATCAGCAGCATTCCTTTCATCGGTTCTCTCGCAGTGCAACGTAACGGTATGAGTCCGTTTGACGCATTAGCGTGTGTTACTCGACAAGCTGCAAAATCTACTCCACGATCTGACGGGTTAGAGCAAGGGGTGATTAAGCCAGGAGCTGTGGCGAACTTCAACATTCTCAACAGTAAACATTGGGAAAGTTGGTGCATGTCACCTGCATCATCCCCTGTGCATTCTATATGTCTCGAAGGAACCCATATTGAATTTTAACTAAAAATAAATTATTTGCAAATTTAAATTTGTTGTGTACCAAAAGGAATTAAGTGATTATCATGGCATGGTTGGAAACAGTAGTTTGTTCATCGCACAAGAAAGTCAATGCACGATTTCTTCGAGTTCTTAATTCACATCAAGAGCTCAAACGTCGACAAGATGGATGTCTACTTGCTTGGGCAGCTAAATCTGTTGATGGTCAGCCACTTTTCTTGGTTCAAACCTTGTACAAATCCAGAAACGATCTCAAGTTCATTTCGAAAATCGTTTCCGACAAACTCGATTCTGAACACGGACCACTTGAATCATTCATGAGTGGTCCGCCTCTTGTTGGAATCTTTGAGGTTGATGAGGTTCAATTCCTTCAGCAGTTCAAAATTGACGAATGACCACTGCACATGACGTCGTATAATGGTAGTTATACGACATGTGCAATCAAACCGGAGAATTGTATTCATTGATAAAAATGAAGAAATGTATCGCTGTATAGCGTTTTACCGGTTACACAGTGTATGTTTCCGCTAAACAATCAGCTTTTCACTCCACAAAGTAGGGGGTAAAAGGTGGATTTATCCATTTTATTGGCCAAAGAGTTCATACAGTTCCTTTGTTGACAGGGGGGTATGTCTTCAATTGAGGGTTTTTGCTTAAAGTGCAAGCAGTATGGGCCAATCGTCAACGGAAAGGAAATCAAAATGTCAAACGGAAGGACTCGATTTGCTGGAACTTGTTCTCAAGACGGATGCACAGGTAAAATATCCAAGATCATCTCGTAACTGCACAATTGCTCTACCGATGTGAATAAATACGCGACTATGGTGGGAAGATTACCTAGGGCTCGTGGTCTAGGGGTTTATGACGTTGCCTTGACATGGCAAAGATCGAGAGTTCGATTCTCTCCGAGCCCACCAATGATTTCCTATTTATTCTATGATGAAAAATAATTTAAATAATCATTATTTGAATACTTAATCCTCATGAATCAATTCGACGTCCTCAACGTCGAGTTCTGGTTTTTTTACTACTGGTTCTTCTTCGCCAAGGTCTGAAAAATCAGTGTTCCCTCCTGTCCATGATTTGATTTCGTTAGTCTCGTCAAATGATTCAGTAATAAGTTTAGAATTGCCAGAAAGTGAATACGCTGATGGATCAATTTCACGTGGTTGTGAGCGTTCACTTGGCGGTGGAGCTTGGCGTTCTTCCATTGGCAGTGCTGAATGAAAGAGGCCACATTCTGGACATTTGAATGTGCCTTTGCTTTCAAGCGTTCCACATGATGGACAGCGAACAGAGGCCAACAGTGTAAACAACGGATCGTCACTCACGATTATTCCTCAGGGATGAACATTTCATCTTGGTATCCGACAATTTCATCTCCAGTTTCATCTTCCTCAATGACGACAGTTCCTTCATCATCATCAAACTCAATGATGGTTCCATAATAATCTTCGCCGTCAATCTCAAGTCCGACATACGAGCCAATATCAAATTCTTCTTCCTCAGGTTCTTCCACGTCATCAGCATCGGTTTCTTCTGAATCCTCATCTGCTTCTTCATCGCTGATTTCCTCGCTCGTTGATTCGTCTTCATTCTCGTCCATGTCCGACTTTTCTTCGTCTTCAATCGCTTCCTGTACTTCGGCTCGATCATCATCAACATCTCGCATTGCCTTGAGACGTGCTCGCCATCCCGGTGCCAAGATGAGATGCGTGTACAGGCTCCAAATAAGACCTAATCCAGATATGATCATGAGGATGATAGCATCAAGATAAAATCCTCCTGGCATAGATGATGCTTTTCCAGAGAACGGTGTTAGAGAATTCTTACATTCACCTTCTTGATATTCAGGAACACAAGGATATGCGTCCCCTTCAGAAATGACTTTACCATCAATCATGATACTGTCATCTGGTGCATCGGGTTTGGCATCGAATTCGACCATTCCTCCAGTCCCATCGACGAATGGGATGAGCGCATTGACAAGTAAACCAACGATTAGGATAGCGAAGGACGTATGAATAAGAGGCCAATACACATCGTGCCATTTCTTTGACATAAAGCGCGTTTGCATTTCTGTTGGGAATGTTTTGACGGTCTCTGCTTCCTCATCTTCAATGGTTGAAATTTCATCCTCATGACGTTCGATGGCATTGACAAATTCGATCATGTCAATGTTACCGTCGCCATCTGTATCCATCGAACTGAGTAGGGACTCTGCTTCTGATTCGGTTAGCCCGTGTGGCAATATCACATTCAATTTATGAACCAGTTCTTCAGAAGTTAGGAGTCGATCACCATCGTCATCGAGATCGCCGAACGCGTTCACAAGCGATTTATCTTCTTCTTCAATTACATCGAGGAGTTGTTCAATAATTTCTGCAGATGAACGTTGAGTTTCGAATGATTCTGTTTGCACATCCTCTTCTTCATCCTCTTCTCCAGGGTCATCTGATTCAGTTTCGATAATATCTCTTGAGTCATCTTCTTCGGAATCTGTTTCGAAAATTTGTTCTTCCGCCTCTTCTTCATCGAGAGCATCGTCTTCGTGAATCTCTTCTGTATCATCTGAATCTTCCTCAGGCTCGGAAACGTCCTCATCTAGTTCTTCTTCAGAGACTGGTTCGCTCTCATCCGATTCTTCCTCAGCTGACTCAGCGGTGTCTCCAACATCGGTTGCATCCAAGTTAGTGCGTGCATTCCATGCTTCTGCAGCCGTCTGCAACTCTTCCTTTTTGAGATATTGATTACCATCCGTATTGAAATCTCCAGCAAAAGCAATGAATTCTTCTTTGTCGGATTCATCGATTTCAAACGATTGCATAATTTTCGACAGAACATTTTCGTTGAATTGCAGAGTTTCCTGTTCATCACCATCATCACTTGGCCCGGAATCATCCTGGAGGTCTTCTCCACCAATGATGGATTGCAGTTCCACCAAATCAATTAGGCTATCACCATCTTCATCAATTGCTTCGACCAAACGGTCGACTTGTGATGGAGGAAGATCCGCAAGATTGAGTGAAAGAAGGCCTTCTTTGAGTTCGCCCGAATCGATCATGTTGTCATTATTGGTATCGAAGCGGCCAAACAACGTCTTGACATCCATCTTATTCATTGCCATCCAACTACGTAAGATATCAACAACATCATCAGCGACGAATACCACACCACAATCAGGACACTTCGTGGAGTCAAGTGGTACCAGTGAGTTGCATGCACCACACTCTCCCAAGGCTTCATCCGAAACACCTGAAAATGAAATTCCACATTCTGGACATTCGCTTGTGTTGATCGGTACGATAGCCCGGCAAGAGCCACATTCGGCCATGGGAGTTTCTTCATTTTCATCCGACATTGTTTTTCCCCAACACTCACCAAGACATGAGCGAATATAATGATTGATGGTCATTTACACGATGAAACCTATTTATCTTCGTCCACAAGGACCATCTGGAGGGACTTTGTATGACGGGCCGTATTCATTCCATCCAAGCGGAGGACACTGAATCTTTCATTGAGGCTTTTGATCAAATTGAGAACCAAGGCGAGGGCCGTCAAATTTTCATTTCTCGTTACCCTCAATCCAGATTGATTGATTTGCTTGACATCTCAAAAATGCAGTGCTATTGGATGACAACTGTCCAGGATACAGGCGTTCTTGAACCGAGTCTTGAGAAAATAAATCATTTCATAGAATCTTTGCTTCGCTCTGAATCAGGAACCATCTATCTCGAAGGTGCTGAATGGCTCTTCTCATTGCACGGTTTTGATGCCGTTCAATCGATGATTCGCACATTAGCGGAAAAAGTCTCAATAAGTCAGTGGTCGATCTTCATTTCAATTTCAAGAGACAGTCTGGACATGCGTGAACGTTCTCGTTTTTATCGCGAAGCACCACTCTTTGAGGTCAATACGATTCAGCACAATGTCATCTCCGATGATGGGGATTCGGGCAACATCGACACGATGCAATCGGCATCGGTTGAGATGGATTTATCGGATGATGGTTCTCCAAAGTTGTTCCTCCTTACTCGATTACCCCGTTCGGGATTCAGCAAGAGGATTCTCCAACGACGTATCCTTCAATGGAGGAGGATGGGATTGGATACTTCGGACATCGAAGCGGTCTTGTATTTGCAAGATGTTGATGAAATATATTCAAAATATCGAGGTGTCGAAGAACAAGTCCGGCGTGCGACGGAATTAGAACAACACGTACTCGAACATGTATCTGATAGCCATGAACGTACAATCGCATTGTTCCGTATACGTCAATTAACAGGTCTTGATGAACTTGAAAGAATCTACTTCTCAGATTGATTTGCGAAGCGGATTCTTCAACGTTGATTGAATGATTGACAACCAACTCGATTTTGTTAACTCGTCAGCTATTGAAATAATTTCATCGCTAGTACTGCGGTCAGCTCGACCTTCGAGAACGACGTTATTCATGCATCGTATCATGGATTGAACACATGTTGAGGAAGGAGTTTCAATGATGGTGATGGCTCTGTGTGCTACGAAGGCTTCACAGGCAATCACCTCGGAGCAGCGTTCAATCGCTTGCAATAAATTCCAACTTGCTGTTGCACCCATACTCACATGATCTTCCTGGCCAGCAGAGGTTGTCGTTGAGAATGCAGTTCTTGGTGTTGAATGGCCATGCAACTCACCAAGTGCCGCAGCGGCTGCATACTGAACGATCATGAGGCCTGACTCCAATCCTGCATTATCTGCCAAAAACGGTTTGATGGCAAGCCGATTTGGATCGAGCATTTGATCGATACGGCGTTCACTCATTGAAGATAATTCAAACAATGCTAAACTCATTGCGTCGGATACGAATCCAAGTACCTCTGCATGAAAATTACCTTGGGACACGACTTCATGCGGACCGGGATCCACCGGGTCAGGGAAAATCAATGGATTATCTGTCGACGAATTCAATTCAATTGTGACCGTTTGAATCAATTTGTGAAGCGATTCTTGTACTGGCCCGTGAACCTGCGGTATGCATCGAAACGAATACGGATCTTGGATTCGATTGCATTCATGATGGTTTGATAGAATTGTCGAATCATCGAGAATTGCCCGAATCCTTTCAGCGACAAAGAGTTGGCCTAAATGTGGGCGGGTTCGATGAATTCGGTCATCATACGGTGTTAACGTGGATTCAGTTGCATCGAGCGACATGGCTGCAACAATGTCTGCATAGGTCAACAATTGACGAAGTTGTTCAACAGCAATCGCTAACATTCCTGTTATGAGGCTGGTGCCATTGATGAGAGATAATCCATCTTTTGCGCGTAGAGTAAGCGGTGCGAGTTCACAACGCTGTATTGCATCATAGGCCGATATGACTTCACCGTTGTACTCGACATTCCCTTCACCGACAAGAGCGCAGGCAAGATGAGAGAGTGGTGCTAAATCCCCACTAGCGCCAAGACTACCGATACGTGGAATAATCGGATGAATTGAATGATTGATGAACTGTTCGAGTTGCGAAATCACATCCGGATGACAACCCGAATGACCTTTGACAAGTGAATTAAGTCGCACGCACATCATTGCACGAACAATTTCTGTTGAGAGGTTGGGCCCTAAACCAGTTGCATGAGAGCGTACAAGATTAAGTTGCAATTGTTCAACATCATCTTGACTCACCCGTGTTTGAACCAGCGAGCCAAAACCAGTATTGATCCCATAAACCGTTTCATCTCCCTCGACGATTCGATCGACAACACTTCGGGCCAATTTTACTTTGAGCATGGCTTCTGGAGCAACCTGGACTGTTGCTCGACCGTATGCCACATCATGAACATCAAGCGTGTTGACAGTTGTCCCATCCAGTGTCACAATCCGCTTATTCATGTACGCCACCATCCAATAACGTGTCGAGTATGGAATCCTCTACCAATTGTGGTATTGTGACTTGAAGTTGAGGATTAATGTCCATGGCTCTCTGAATGGACGTAATAGCGCCATGATTTCTAGCCCATGCTCGACGTGCTACACCGTTGGAAACATCCCAGTGGAGCATGGATTCAAGGCGCCTCATCGA
>CEQW01066238.1_pt1 | contig 9530 bp, 7 predicted proteins | sample 530891 | NCBI WGS metagenome assembly CEQW01 (sample SAMEA2621066, study PRJEB7988) | marine metagenome | biome: marine biome (ENVO:00000447); feature: surface water layer (ENVO:00002042); material: "saline water (ENVO:00002010), including plankton (ENVO:xxxxxxxx)" | depth 5 m
ATTCCCATCTTTCGACATAACATCTGCGCCGGCCCTACTGGCTTCCAACAAGAACGCATTTCCATAGTCCCAAAAATACATTCCAATGTCCGCCAATTTATTCACTGCATCTGCATGCCTACGCAATGTCGATCTAACTTCATTTGCAAAACGTTCTGGTTCTTCAGACAACATTCTCGATGCTTCATCAAAAGAAAACCCTGCTGGAAAATAACCTCCTTGAAAGGGATTGTGAAGACTCGTTTGGTCGCTACCCAAATCAATTCGTATTCCTCGGGCAAGAATTCTCTCCCACAAATCAACAATGTTCCCAATAAAGCCAATTGAAATCGGTTTTTTCGCCTCAGATGACTCAACCATTAGAGAAATGGCTTCGTCGACATCTTCACAAACTGTCGAAAGCCATCCTTGTTCAAGTCGTTTGTATGCAGCGTGAGGATTCGATTCGGCAACAATACAAGACGCTCCGGCAATTACTGCTGCTTTTGCTTGTGCACCAGACATTCCCCCAAGACCAGAGGTGACAAAAGTGACGCCTTCAAGACCTTCGTCACCCTGAAGGCCAAGATGGTTACGTGCAGCATTTAGTAGAGTGATTGTGGTACCATGAACAATCCCTTGAGGGCCAATGTACATGTAAGAACCAGCAGTCATTTGACCGTATTGAGTTACACCTAAGGCATTCATGCGCTCATAGTTTTCTGGGGATGATGCATTTGGAATCATCATTCCGTTGGTCACTATTGCCCTAGGTGCATCGAGGTGCGAAGGAAACAGACCCATTGGATGACCCGAATACATAACAAGGGTTTGTTCATCTGTCATTTCAGAGAGGTACTGCATAGTTAATCTGTACTGGGCCCAATTTTGGAATACAGAACCATTTCCGCCATAGGTGATCAATTCATGAGGAAATTGGGCGACTGCAGGGTCAAGATTATTTTGAATCATTAACATGATGCTTGCAGCTTGTTTTGACTTCGCAGGATACGCATCTAATGGGTGTGCGCGCATTTCATATTGAGTCGGGCGGAATCTACGCATAATAATTCGACCGAAGGTCGACAGTTCCTCGAGAAACTCAGGAGCGAGTACTGCGTGATGTTTTTGTTCAAAATAGCGAAGCGCATTTCGAAGAGCAAGCACTTTTTCATCACTGGTTAAAATTTGACGGCGTTGGGGGGCATGGTCCACTGAATAATCGATGCCGGGGTGGTCTGGTAGAGCATCGGGGATGCCCTCTGCAATATGGGCTCTTAACGCACTAAAATCATCGCCCATGGGATGCGCTTGGAGTGGTTGTCCTTGAGGATTCGTATTGCAGAACCTCTAATCTTGAGGTGAATTAATGCGAATTTTTTCTTTCGGAGACCAGAGAGTAAATATCATTCCAGAAAGCATCATCAAGAGTGAGAAAGATAGGAATCCATTCTGCAAGTTGAGAACACCGTATTCGAGCATGAATCCTGCAGAGGCGCTCGAGATTGAAAATGCAATCGACATAATGAGCATATCAATAGAGAAAACCCTGCCTCTAACTTCGTCCTCAACCCACATCTGGGTCAATATAGTCGAGAGTACCCAATTTGCACCACTAGCTGAATGCGCCATTATAATCAAAAGAACTGTAAGCCATAGATTGATTTCGAGTGTCAATCCTACCATGAAATAAAACAAACCAGAAAGAACGACCAATTGGCCAATCAACAACGGCCATTTTTCTTCATTCGTCAAGAATTTACGTGCCATAATTGGCCCGATGCCAGTACCAATCCCACGTGCGAAAAAGAACAAGCCAAATCCAATTGCGATACCAAAACCATCAACATTCGAGCCAGCAATTACCAGGAATACACCGGCCAAACCTCCGCCAGCTATATTCCATGACGCTTTAGCAAATACTATTCGAAGTAGTCTTGACTCTCGCAAAGTCCTTTGCACACCGTTTCGAATATTCGAAAACGCTGTTTTCACTAAAGGTCCTTTCATTTCATCTCCAATTATCTGTGGTAATACAATCGGTGCGAGTAGAATAGCACTCAAAAGAAAAGTGAAGGAATCAATGATGAATGCAGCATCTGTGCCGTATAGGTCGACAACAATCCCGCCTAACATTGCACCGATGCATAATGCTGATGACCAAGAGGCTGCATCAAGTGCATTTGCGGTCGAAAGGTTCTCTTTTGAGACAATGTTTGGTAGTGCTGCACGTTCGGCGGTCACATAGGCACCGTGTAAGAGCATCATTAATCCAGAAAGCCATAACATCCACCATATGTCCTCTGGGCCGTTTACCAAGAGGAAACATAGTGCAAGAACCACTTGAGCAAGGTTTGAAACTATCATTATAGATTTACGATTAATTCTGTCTGCTAAGAGACCACTGAATGGTTGTAATAAAGCAAAACAAAGCATTCGAATTGTAAACAAAATGCCAAGAAGAAATTCAGACTCAGTATATTTGAAAATCAGTAAGAAAAGTGCAATTGTGTTGAACCATTCACCGAGCATTGATATGACCGAAGCAGTCCAAAGTCGTCTATACTGCTTGTTGCTTTTCAACAATTCAAGATAGCCTATCTTGGTCATTCATCTTCATCTCCTAAATGGTTTGATAAATCAGTGGAAAAACTAACTTCAACCCATTTTGATGTTGGAGTATTTGATATGTCTGCCGTTGAATCAAGAGGGACCAGTACATTTGCCTCCGGGAAATACGTTGCCACATTACCTCGAGGTATGTCATAAGCGACTATTTGCCAGCCGTCTGAACTTCTCTCTTCACCAGAAAAATGACTCGTAATCTTGACGATTTGCCTGTTTTTCCATCCTCTTTGGGCCATGTCCAACGCATTCATCAGCACTACCCTTCGGTTACCGCTAATGCCGCGATATCTGTCATGGACATCGTAAACTGTAGTGTTGTATTGATCGTGAGAACGAAGAGTCATCATGACGAATCTGCCATCGCTTGGATGAACATTAGGCAAATCATGTGTTGTAAAATGCGCTTTACGACTAGGTGTGTCAAACGACCGAGTATCCCGTGGCGGATTAGGTAAAAGAAAACCATTTGGCTGACGAACTCTCTCATTGTAATTCTCAAACCCATCGAGACAGGTTTCCATTAAATCCCGTATTTCATCGTAATTACCGATAAGAGTGCTCCATTTAATGTTGGAATTGGGAAGAATTTTACTTGCAAGTTGACCGACAATCCATGGTTCACTGCGTAGTTCGTCCGAGGCAGGAGGCAACTTTCCAGTAGATCTATGCACGACGCCCATGGAATTTTCAACAGTGACAAATTGGGCTACGGAGCGCTGTAGATCCAGTTCAGTTCTTCCTAAGCATGGAAGAATCAAGGCTTCATTACCAGTAACTAAGTGAGAACGGTTTAGTTTTGTAGATACTTGGACGGTTAATCCTACGTTACGTATTCCATCGGCAGTAGCAAGTGTATCTGGTGTGGCGGAAATGAAATTGCCACCCATACAAAAAAAGACATCAACATCACCTCGTCGCATTGCATGTATTGCGTTGACAACATCGAAACCGTGCTCCATAGGCATTTCTGTATCCAATCCTTTCGACATTTTTTGCAAAAAAGATTGAGGAGGCGCCTCCCAAATTCCAACAGTGCGGTCTCCTTGAACATTGGAATGTCCGCGAACAGGACAAAAGCCCGCACCGGGACGACCAACATGGCCTCCGAGCAACAATAAATTCACCACTTCTTGTATAACTGATACACCATTCGGCTGCTGAGTAAGCCCCATTGCCCAGCAAGCAATTGTGGCTTTCGACCGTGCAATAACCTCGCCGATTTTTCGGATATTAGGCTTTAGAAGACCCGAATCAGTCTCAATTGTTTTCCAACTCACTGCGCGTGCTTTTTCAAGCATTGACTCAACACCTACAGTGCTGGATTTTATGAATTCCTCATCAAAAAATCCTATTTCATCGTGGACTTTAATGAAACCTTTGAGTAAAGCTGCGTCTCCACCAATTCGAACATTAAGGTGATAGTCTGAAAGTTGAGTGGAGGACAGATTCATTTTCATGTAATCTTGTGGGTGTTTAAATCGCTCAAGTCCAGCTTCGGGTAGTGGATTAATGTGAACGATTTTTGCACCGTGTTTTTTTGCGTCACGCAACGCAGTCAACATTCTCGGGTGGTTCGTGCCCGGGTTTTGTCCAATAACGAGTATAACTTCAGAACGATTAAAATCATCAAGATGCACAGTTCCTTTCCCGATACCAATAGACTGACCAAGACCTTTACCGCTCGATTCATGACACATGTTCGAACAATCAGGTAGGTTGTTTGTACCTATGCTCCGAACCATTGCTTGGTACAAGAAAGCGGCTTCGTTACTTGTGCGGCCTGAAGTATAGAAGACCGACCTGTGAGGGTTGTCCATTGCTTGAATGTGGCGCGCAATAAGTTCAAACGCATCATCCCAAGAGACTTCCGAGTAGTTTGAAGCTCCCGGTTTGAGATGCATTGGATTGGTAATCCGACCCTGCTTGTTCAACCACATGTCACTTTTTTGAGATAATTCTTGAACAGAGTATTTACTGAAAAATTGAGGAGTAACTCGCCGGTTTGTGGCTTCATCAGCGACGGCTTTCGCACCATTTTCACAGAATTCAAATTGAGTGCGGTGAGAGGGGTCGGGCCAAGCACAACCTGGGCAATCGAAACCAGATTGTTGATTCACCATAGTAAGGGTGCGAAGAGTTCTCGGGATGCCCATATTTTTCAGGCCGTGCTTTAGGGATGAAGTGACAGCGGGAATTCCTGCGGCCAATTTCTTTTTTTTCGAAATCTTGAGCGGTAACGGGTCATCGGGAGTCTCTGCTCGAACACCTTCCCTCATGCGCCCACCAAAGTTCCCTGCACGGGGGGGTTCTCAAGGGTTTTCGTTAGGAAAGTGGGTAAGAGCGCCAATTATCACGCATGAGTCCTGTTTCATAAAGGAGAATATACGCAACCCAAGTTCACGCGCAGTATCTGCCGCCAGTGACGAACATGCACCAATGGAAACTATGGAGCCAATACCTGAACGGGCTGCTTTAGCAACAATATCCCAACCACATCTACCAGATAGTAGTAAAAATTGTTTTGAAAGATCGATACGGGATATCAATCCGTGTCCAATCGACTTGTCAACAGCATTGTGGCGGCCAATATCCTCAGACAAACATTGCAGACCCTCTTCATGATTCCAAAGTGCAGCAGCATGCATTCCTCCAGTTTGCTGAAAACCTAACTGCGATGATTTCATATCCTGTAAAGCTGAAAATAATTCATTGTGATTGTATTCTAGATGAGGTTGAATGAAATGTTGAATTCCTTCGTTGAGTTCCAGCAGATTCTCGCCATCACAAGCGCCGCATGAAGTAGTGACGAGAGTGGGTAAATTGGTGTCTTTGGTCAATTCACCATGACCATAGATTTGGTACGAAAGTTCATTCTCATGAGATAGAGTGATCTTTGTTTCACGGAAATCTCCGTACCCTTCAGAAAATAAGTGGCCAACGTAAAGTTCCTCAAGTTGAAGAGGAGTTCCCAAGAGGCTCGTTATTCTCTCATCGTTCACATGAATTTGAAGAAGAGATTCCAAGGCGAGTATATCCTTATCGATAAACGAAGACCCATTGGAAACACGGTTAACCCCGACATGTTTTCCGTAGGACATACACATCGATTAGGAGTCAAGTTGATTGCTCTTCGGGTCGATCGATATCAAAAAATTCAAACTGCAATGCGACGAGTTCTGAACTGGATGATGCAGCAGCATAAGCCTCGAGCGGCTCTTTATTGAGTTCAAAAAAACGCTCACCCCAACGAAATGCCCCTAGAACTTGACGGGCTTGTTTTTCACGCCCAATGAGATACAATACAGTGGCCAAAGCCTCCGCAGTACTCAATTTTCCAGGTTTACCCCAATTCACTGGATTTGCTGCAAGAAGGAGAGGAAGCATCCGTGGAACCAATCTTGTTCTACGCATCACTTCCTCAACACTTGATTCTATGTGAACCCAACTGCAATCCAATCCAACAAGTGAACCACCGCCAAGCAAAATTTCGTGATCTTCTGGGCCGAAGACTTTTCCGCACAACGGCTCTAAAATAATGCCTCGCCGAGGTACAGTTTTTATTTTTTTGTGGAGTTTTATATCCCCTCGTTTCGCAGCCAAAACGGCCGTGTTTTTCTTTGGATCGTCTTGTGCCAACCAAATAGCGTGTACTGAAATATCTTTCAAACAATCACCGCATATCGTCTAAATAGTCTCCGAGTGTCATTCCACGGGAAACAGATGAATCTACCCGTTGAGTGGTTTGTGCCGAAGCGACTTCAAACAGTGTGATAGAGAGAACTCTTTCAAATTTCTTGAGTACAGAATCAGTAGGTCGTTTACCGGATTCAGTTGACTTAATGATGTTCACAGTCTCAGCCATTCTTTTACCGAGTGTTGGCTGATTCCAACCCTTTGCTTTACGAGCATCAGCAATACGTTTTGCAAAATCGTGAACAAGCTCTTTTTCTGCCTTCAACATGATGTCTTTTCCTTTCTTACCACGAGCGGAATAACCTGTTTGATGTGCGGGACGTGCGTTCATCATTTGTGCTCGAGCAAGTCCCGGTGCGGTTGCTTTTGGTGCAAGATTCATTTTTTCCGTACATCGTGAACACGCGGAAACAGTTGCTTTACCCATTGTGACTTGGCGTACGCTAACTTTCATTGCTCCACACAACTCACAATCAGCCATCAAACCCACCTAACTTGTGGTTTCGTTGACTGTCTTTGAAGGCTTCGGAACAATTTTTATCAAACTCCATCAGCGACGACTTAACAAACTGTAGCCACGAGGGTAGCATGAGTCGTATGAGTTCCAAGGTTGAGAAAAACACTACACCTCATTCATCAACATCTGATGATGACATCAGAAAACTCGAAGAAGATTACCAAAAATTATTGGAAGAGTCTCAAAACTTAATTAACGAGAGAACGTACCTAGAGACTGAGATTCGAACTCTCAAAAAACGCACTACTCGTCTTGATGACGAAGTACGGCTATTGAAAACACCGCCGTTGATTGTCGGACATTTACAAGACATTCTCGATGAGAGAACAGCAATTGTTCGCTCATCAAACGGAACCGTGTTTCAAGTCGCACTCAATCAAAGACTGGAACCCAAACGACTCAAACCCGGTACAAGAGTTGCATTAAACCAAGATACTTTGGCTGTGATTGAAGTTCTCCATGAAGCATGGGATCCAATGGTAAGTGGAGCTGAAATGGTCGAAAAACCGGATGTCTCTTATGATTCCGTTGCGGGCCTTGACGAGCAGATTCAAACGGTAAGAGAGGCCATTGAACTTCCTCTCATGGAGCCTGAGTTGTTTTCAAAAGTCGGTATTGTCCCTCCTAAAGGAATACTTTTGGTTGGACCTCCTGGATGTGGGAAGACGCTCCTTGCCAAAGCCGTAGCGCATCAAACCGACGCTACATTCATTCGAATGGTTGGCAGTGAACTTGCACAAAAGTACATCGGCGAAGGCGGCCGAATGGTGCGAGAACTTTTTTCTCTTGCAAAAGAGAAATCCCCTTCGGTAATTTTCCTTGATGAAATTGATGCAATTGGAGCTAAGCGTCTTGATGGTTCAACAAGCGGGGACCGTGAGGTTCAACGAACACTCATGCAACTATTGGCCGAATTGGATGGATTTGATGCTCTTGAAAATGTCAAAATTATCGCTGCAACAAACCGGCCAGATATACTTGATGATGCACTTCTTCGGCCCGGTCGTTTTGACCGTATCGTTACTATTCCTCTGCCTGACCCAAAGGGGCGATTAGCAATTCTTGAACTCCACACATCGCAAATGTCGACTTCGAGAGTGAAAATTCAACCCCTTGTCGATAAAACTGAAGGATTTTCAGGAGCCGAACTTAAGGCAACTTGTGTTGAAGCTGGAATGATTGCTATTCGTGAGAAAAGAGGTAAAGTTACTCAAAAGGATTTGATGCTCGCAATAGAGCGTATATTGTTGAAAAAATCAACCAGTGGAATAACGTCTTCGCCTGATGCTTTGTATGGATGATTTCTAGGGACTACTCGTGAACATTCAAAGTCCTCCATTGCCTGCTAAGCACATGGATTCCATTATCGAGTGTGTTCCGAACATCTCGGAAGGTCGAGATATTGCCAAAATAGAAAGAATTGTTGATGCTGCGCGGAATATTGTAGGTTGCGCTGTATTGGGTGTGGAACCCGATCAGGATTACAATCGTACTGTCATCACTATTGCAGGTGAACCTCAATCCGTTCAACAAGCTGCCCATCAGTTGATTCTCAAAGCAATTGAAGAAATTGACATGACGACACATTCGGGAGAACATCCAAGATTGGGGGCAGTTGATGTTTGTCCATTCGTACCGCTCAAAGGTGTGACAATGGATGAGTGCGTTGAGCTCGCACGCAGTTTGGCTGAAAGAGTGGCATTAAGTGCTCAAGTGCCGGTATTTGTATATGGGGAGGCGGCATTCAACAAAGAGAAAACTTTGCTTTCGACAATTCGAAAAGGAGAATATGAGGGGCTCGAAGAAAGATTAACGAAAGGAGTATCCTCACACTCCGAATCAACACGTTATCCTGATTTTGGTCCAAGTGAATGGAATTCAAATACTGCTCGAAGCGGAGGGTTGACAATAGGTGCTCGAGGAATTTTGGTCGCATACAATGTAAACGTAATGGAGAAGGATGCTCGAGTATCCAAAAAAATTGGCTCACTGGTACGCAGTTCAGGGCGATTGGTAAAACATCAAGATGGTCGGAAAATGAGAATTCCTGGTATGCTTTCGATGGTTCAAGGAATGGGTGTGACTTTGGAAGCACACTCGATGAGCCAAGTCTCTATGAATTTGAGGGATGTCATTCAATGTCCAATGCATGTTGCTTTTGAAACATGCAAATCGATTGCATCCGATCATGGAGTTGAAGTCATCGGGAGCGAATTGGTTGGTCTAGTCCCCTTGCAAGCGATGTTGGTTGCTGGACAATGGTATGCAAGTGAGGGGGAGAATGATGAATTTCGCCTTGTTGCTGCAGCCATTGATGGTCTAGGTCTCCGACAAATCGATGATTTTGTCCCAGAACAAAGAATTATTGAATGGGCGGTAAAAAAGGCGGTGAGTCAATGAATTGGATGGACATGAGTTTATCGATGTACCAAGATGCACTTGCTTCGTCGGAACCAACACCCGGTGGTGGGACAGCGTCAGCAATTGCATTAGGTCAAGCTGTAGGCTTAACGCGTATGGTATCGAGTTTAACGCTTGGAAATCAAAAATGGGAATCTGGATGGAGTGCTGCTCGTCTTGCGGAGGAGGTTTGTGCCGGAATGTATGAGCGATGCGGTCAACTTGCCCAAATGGACAGTGAGGCCTTTGATAGGGTGATGAAGTCGTTTCGAATGCCGAAATCCAACGATGATGAAATTCAAAGCCGCAGATT
>CEQW01007720.1_pt1 | contig 9521 bp, 9 predicted proteins | sample 530891 | NCBI WGS metagenome assembly CEQW01 (sample SAMEA2621066, study PRJEB7988) | marine metagenome | biome: marine biome (ENVO:00000447); feature: surface water layer (ENVO:00002042); material: "saline water (ENVO:00002010), including plankton (ENVO:xxxxxxxx)" | depth 5 m
ATTATAACCTCTAATGGTGCATTTTCGTCAACACCTAATAACTCATATGATTCTTTTAATGACATTTTTTGTTTATAATCATTTTGATTTATTTTCTCCTTTTTTCTAAAAAAATTTAAAAGTAAATCAAAAATGATTTTTTTTCTCAAAAACCATGCTGCAATGGAAAAGAATACAGGTGAGTATAGATAAAGTCCTCCTATTAAGAGAATAATACCTATACCTAATGATATAAAAATAATAATAAGATTTATTTTTTTATTTAATTGTTTCTTATTGTTTGTAGACAGCCAATCAAGAAAAAAAATAATTAAAACTAAAAAAATAATACCAAGAAAAAAAATCATGTTCTAAACAAGCCCTAACTCATGAAGTTCTGAAATAATTTGATTTTCATCATCAAGATTATTTATGTTAAGTTTTTTTATATCTTCAGGTGTATCTTTTTTTTCAAGATATCGCCAACCTTGAAAAGGCCTTTCTTTGAAAGGAATAGTTAAAAATAATTCTTCATCAAGCTCAAATTTACATCTCTTAATATTGTTGATATCGATAAATCTTTCAATTTTTAATATTTTCTGCCTAATGCACAACTTTCCCTTTATTACCCAGTATATAGATCCTCCATCAATTAATTCTTTAGATCTTTTTGGATACATTCTAGTGATATGAATTGTTTTTTTATATTTTTCTCTAATATATTCTTGTCTAACATAAAGGTCATAGTGAGATTGAGCTCCAACGCATAATTTTTTTATATTTAAAGTCAAAATTTACACCAAAAATAAAGCTGCAAGACCTAAGAATACCAAAAATCCAACAACATCAGTAACAGTTGTTACAAAAACGCTTGAAGCTAAGGCTGGATCTATACCAACCTTATTTAGAATTAGAGGTATTATTATTCCTGCGAAACCAGCGGTTACCATATTAAGGATCATAGCAATAGCTAAAACTAATCCAAGAGCAGGATTTGAAAACCATAATGCACTTAAAATCCCTATTATAATTGCAAATAAAAGACCATTTAAAAAACTCACAAGAACTTCTCTATTAATAATTCTTTTATAGTTTAAAGGTATTAAATCTCTAGTGGATAGAGATCTTACTGTTACAGTTAGGGTTTGAGTTCCGGCATTCCCTCCCATAGAGGCAACAATTGGCATTAAAATTGCTAATGCAACCATTTCTTCAATTGTTCTGTCAAAGATTCCAATTACGATAGAGGCAATTACTGCAGTAATTAAATTAACAAAAAGCCATGAAAAACGGCTCCTTGATGTTTCAATCACACTATCAGTAATATCTTCATCCCCTACACCACCTAATAATCTTATATCCTCACCAGCTTCATCTTTAAAAACTTCAACAATATCATCAGCTGTAATAACACCAATTAAACTTCCTTTTTCATCTATAACTGGAGCTGAAACAAGATCAAACCTTTCAAATTGATACGCAACCAACTCCCTGTCCATTTCAGCAGAAATCTTAATTAATTCATGAGACTCTAAATCTTTTAAACTTTTATCTCTTGAGGATCTTATTATGTTTGATAAAGAAATAGCCGCAATAGGCTTGCTTGAGCCATCAACCAGATAAATTTCATAAAACTCAATTGGTAAATCATCGCTAATTCTAAAACTATCTATAGCTTCACCAACATTCATATTTGGCGTTAGAGAGACAAAATCAACTGACATAAGTCTACCAGCACTATCCTCGGGATAATTTAATGATAGCTCAAGATCTTTTCTATCTATGTCAGGTATTTTATTAAGAATAATATTTTTATCACTTTCACCTAAATCCTCGATCACATGAACAGCGTCATCGGTCTCAAGCTCCTGAAGAAACTCAGCAACATGAGTTGGTCCCAGGTAATTTATTACCTCTTCTCTAATATGTTCTTCTAATTCTGATAAAATTTCAGGATTAAAATCATTTTCTATATATTCAATAAAATTTTTAATTTCGGTTCTTGGTAGCAAGTTAATGATGTCAGCAATATCAGCAGCTGATAAATCCTTTGTAATTTTTATAACTTTAATTCTGTCAGATGAATCAAGTGCATCCATAATTTCTGAAATAATAGAAGGATCAAAAGGTATAAAGTCCGTACTTTTATTATCTAATTTATAATCACTCATAATGATTTCTCTGTAAAAAGTTGGTGCGGCCGAGAAGACTCGAACTTCCACGGGTTTTATCCCACAGCGACCTCAACGCTGCGCGTCTACCAGTTCCGCCACGGCCGCAATATTATTTATCATATAGCCTTATGCAAAAAGAGTTAATATAATAATTTACTTTAAATAGAATTTATCAAAAGAGTTTTTAAAAATAAATAATTATGAATAAAAATGTAATAGAGTTTTTCAATTCAAGTGAATTAGTCGACTATAAAAAAAGTATTGAATTAATGGAAAAAAGAGTTGAAGGCATTAATGAAGATAAAGCCTCTGAATTACTTTGGTTTCTAGAACATCCATCTATTTATACTGCTGGAACAAGCTCAAATGACAAAGATTTATTAAACGAAAATTTATTTCCAGTTTTTAGAACGAATAGAGGTGGTCAGTTTACATACCATGGTCCAGGTCAGAGAGTTGCATATGTTATGTTAAATGTTCGAGATAGAGATTATAATGTAAAATCCTTTATAAGACTTTTAGAGCAATGGATAATGAACTCTTTAATGGATATTGGTATAAAATCATTTTTAATAAAAGGCAAAGTAGGCATTTGGGTAAATAACGAAGAAAAAATTGCATCTCTTGGACTACGAATAAGAAAAGGCATAAGTTTTCACGGGATAAGTTTAAATATTAATCCAAATTTAGAACATTTTTCAGGAATAATTCCTTGTGGTAACGAAAATAGTGGAGTCACAAGTATAGAAAAAATTGGTTTAAATATTAAAAAAAAAGAAATAGATAAAATTTTAATATCAAATTTTAAAAAGACTTTTGAAGTAAAAATAATTCCTACTCAAACTCTATCATAACCTCATCTGTTGCTAGACTATCCCCCTCTTTACAATGAATTTTCTTTATCACACCAGATGTTTCAGACCTAATGATATTTTCCATTTTCATTGCCTCAACAACACATAGTTTATCTCCGTCCTCCACAGATTGACCCTCTTCGATATCAATTGAAACAATTAAACCCGGCATAGGACATTTTATAATTTTAGTATCTTTAGTTATAATTTTCTCTATCATGTAAGAGGATAGATCATTAGCAATTTTTGATCTAATTTTAACAAGTCCTGACATACCATAGCCTTGAATATGATAGCCTTTTAAGGTTTTATTAATTTGAAAAGTAAAATCAACTTCGTCAATTTTGATTTTCATTACTTTATCACCAATACACCAATCAGACTCTAATGTGATCACATTCCCATCATATTCAATAACGCTATTTTTTTGAGAATTGTAGGTTTTAAATTCGAACACATCTTTATTTATATGAGCAAAAAGAGTTCTTTCATTGAATTTAGAATTATTCATTAAATCAATATTTTTATTTCTATTTTTAATTTTTAAAAAAGCAAAAATACTTGCCAATGAAAAATTTAAAGAGTCTTCTTTATGAACCACTTTGGAATTAAAGCCATCAGGATACTCTTCGGCAATAAAACCTGTATTAATATCTCCAGAGATAAATTTCTCATTTTTAATAATTGAAGACAGTAAATTTAAATTATTCTGAATTCCTGAAATTTCATAATTATTAAGAGCTTCTTGCATTAATTCACATGCTTTCTTTCTATTTTCGCCATAAGAGCAAAGTTTAGAAATCATCGGATCATAAAACATTGAAATTTCTCCACCCTCATAAACACCGGTATCATTTCTTATATTATCAATAGAGGTTGGAGGTTTGTAAGTGATTAATCTGCCAGTTGAGGGCATAAAATTTCTTTCTGGATCTTCAGCATAAATTCTAGATTCAATTGCCCAACCACTAAACTTAACATCTTTTTGAGAAATATTTAATTTTTCACCAGCAGCAATTTTTATCATCTCTTCAACTAAATCAAAACCTGTTACTAACTCTGTAACGGGGTGTTCAACCTGAAGTCTTGTGTTCATCTCTAAAAAATAAAAATTTCTTTCTTGATCAACTATAAATTCAACTGTTCCTGCGCTTTGATAACCTACTTTTTTTGCTAATTGAACAGCTTGGGCACCCATTGCTTCCCTTAACTCATTATCAACAAATGGACTTGGGGACTCCTCAATAATTTTTTGGTTCCTTCTTTGAATTGAACACTCCCTTTCTCCTAAATGAATAACATTTCCATGATTATCAGCAAGAATTTGAATTTCAATATGTCTAGGCTTAACAATAAATTTTTCAATAAATACTCGATCATCACCAAAACTTGATTTAGCTTCATTTATTGAAGAGGTATAAGCATCAGGAATATCACCTTCATTGAAAGCAATTCTCATTCCCTTACCTCCTCCACCAGCAGAGGCTTTAATCATTACTGGAAATCCTACATTTTTAGCAATTTGAATAGCCTCATCCGATGTTTTAATTATATCTTGATATCCCGGAACAGTATTAACTCCAGCTTCAATAGCAAATATTTTAGATTCTATTTTATCACCCATTACCCGAATTGGTTCAGCAGATGGTCCAATAAAAGTAATGTCCTCTTTTTCAAGTCTACTCATAAAAAGATGGTTCTCAGATAAAAAACCATATCCAGGATGTACTGCATCGGCATTAGTCTGTTTACAAGCTGAAATAATTTTATCAATTGATAAATATGACTCTGATGACGGAGCTGGTCCAATATTTACTGCCTCATCAGCAAGCTTTACATGCAATGCCCTCTCATCTGCATCAGAATAAACCGCTACTGTTGGAATAGAAAGTTTTTTACATGAGGATATTATTCTGCAAGCAATTTCACCTCTATTTGCAATTAAAATTTTCTTAAACATTTAATTCTCACAAGGGTAGGTTATCGTGTTTTTTCCATGGATTTGATAATTTCTTATTTCTAAGCATTTTTAAAGCTTTTATAATTCTATTTCTAGAGTTATGAGGCATAATAACATCATCTACATACCCTCTTTCAGCAGCAACAAAAGGATTTAAGAAACGATCTTCATAGGCTTCTGTATATTCAGCAATTTTCTTAGAATCATCAAGATCACTTCTATAAATGATTTCAACAGCACCTTTAGCTCCCATAACAGCAATCTCTGCACTCGGCCATGCATAATTAATATCACCTCTTAAATGTTTTGGTGCCATGACACAATAGGCGCCACCATAAGCTTTTCTAGTTATAATAGTAACTTTAGGAACCGTTGCTTCAGCATATGCATAAAGGAGTTTTGCACCATTTTTGATTAAACCACCATACTCCTGAGATGTTCCAGGTAAAAATCCTGGTACATCAACAAATGTAACTAACGGAATTGAGAATGCATCACAAAATCTAACGAATCGTGCAGCTTTTCTGCTAGCATCGGAGTCGAGAACACCCGCTAAATGCATAGGCTGGTTACCAATAATGCCTGCAGTAAAACCATCAAATCTACCAAAACCAGTAACAATATTTTGAGCAAATTTTTCTTGTATTTCAAAAAAATCATTCTCGTCTATAACCTTTAAAATAAGCTCTTTAATATCGTAAGGAGTATTTGAATTATCTGGAACAAGAGTATCAAGACTATCCTCTACTCTATCAATAGGATCATCGGTATTTTTAATAGGTGCTTGGCTAATATTACTTGAAGGCAGAAAATCAATTAATTCTCTAATTTGCTCCATCATTTCCAAATCATTTTCATAAGCACCATCAGCCACAGAAGAGACTGTTGTATGAATCTCTGAACCTCCAAGTTGCTCAGAGGTTACTTCTTCATTTGTAACTGTTTTTACAACATCAGGTCCAGTAACAAACATATAAGAGGTATCTTTAACCATAAAGATAAAATCAGTTAACGCTGGTGAATAGACATCTCCACCTGCACATGGTCCCATAATAATTGAAATTTGAGGAATCACTCCAGATGCTAAAACATTTCTTTGAAAAACCTCTGCGTAACCACCTAAGGAGTCAATTCCTTCCTGAATTCTCGCTCCACCAGCGTCTAAAACACCAATTAAAGGAGCATTATTTTTAAGAGCCATATCTTGAATTTTGTTGATCTTTTTTGAATGAGCTAATGATAGCGAACCCCCAAAAACAGTAAAATCTTTAACATAAACAAAAACTGTTCTGCCATTAATTAAACCTGAACCAATAACAACACCATCACCAGGTATTTTTTGTTTTTGCATATCAAATTCATGAGAGTCATGCTCAACAAACATGTCATATTCCTCAAAAGAGTCTTCGTCCAAAAGAAGAGAAATTCTCTCACGCGCAGTAAGCTTCCCCTTTTTATGTTGAGCGTCAATTCTTTTTTGACCCCCACCAAGTTTTGCATTAAGTCTTCTTGCTTCTAATTCTTTAATAATATCGTCCATTAGATCCCTCAATCACCGATAAAAAAATCATTATCTGGCTTTAATGGCAAATTATATTTAATCCAAGTTTCCATCATATGATCAGGAAGCGGAGCCTCAAAATGTAATATGTCGCCATTTAAGCCCTTAAAGTCAACACTATGACTATGAAGATGTAATTTATTAAATTTTATTAATTTTTGATTTTTATTTCCATATTTTTTATCGCCAACTATTGGAAAATTTGACATTGATGCATGTTTTCTTATTTGATGAGTCCTTCCAGTAACAGGCCTAAAAGCTATCCAACATAAATCATCATTAATTTTGAGTACTTTATTATATTTGGTCAAAGAATTATATTTTTCTTTTTTCTCATTATCTTCAATAGTTAAATTAATTTCTCCTCTTATTTTTTCTGGTGAACCCTCGGTAATAGCCCAATAAGTCTTATAGATATCCTTATTTTTAAACAAACTTGAGAGATGTGATGCCATTTTTCTATTTAAAGCTATAAGCATTACACCCGATGTTTCTTTATCTAGCCTGTGAACAAGTCTTGGAGTTATTTTTTTTGATGAGAAAGCAGATAATAATAAACCATCCAGATGCCTTTTTATACCAGTTCCTCCCTGCACAGCTAAATCATAGGGTTTATTAATTACTAGAAGATCATCATCAATATGGAGTGTATTTTTTTTTATAAAATCTTCTGATCCATAAATCTTTATATCTTTTCTATTTTTAGAAAAAAAACTATTAAGAAAGTCTGAAATTCTTATTATGTCACCTTCACTCAATCTATAGCTAGATTTTATCTTTTTCTTATTAACTCTGATAAATCCTTTTCTTAAATATTTCTCCAAATCATTGTGTGAGAGACCTTTAAAGTATTGACGAAACCATCTATCGAGCCTGGTATTTGAAAAATCTTCATCAATTGTATGTTCAGTATAATCTTTCATTAGTAAATAAATTTAGCAAGAATAAAGCCAAGGAAAATAAAAGCTATGGATAAAATAACTGATAAAGTTATGTAAATAAAAAAATTAAAATATTCACTTGCAAAAAATAAGTTCATTGCATCAAGAGAAAATGCTGAAAATGTTGTAAAACTTCCTAAAAAACCAACAACAAAAAACATCTTGTAAAAATCTGATGAGTTAGTTGAAAAGAAATAAAAGAGTAATCCCATAAAGAATGACCCTATAACATTGACTAGCATAGTTGATATATTTGAACTTAATCCAATATCGTTAATAAAAACACCAACTAAATACCTTGATACAGCACCAGTAAAACCACCAAAACCAATTAATAATATCGACATATAAATTCTCTTTTTTTGTGTTAAAACAAAAATTTAAACTTTACTATATATTAAATTTTTAACGTTATTAATATTATTATGAAATCAAAATCTATAAATATAAAATGGCTTGAATTTTGTGGTTCAATTGAAAAAAAACCTAAAAAAAATAATTATGAAATTTATCATCATAAAAATATGAACTTAGATGAATATAAAAGAATTTATAATGATGTTGGTAAAAAATATAATTGGTTAGGAAGATTAAATATAAAAGATAATGAGTTAAAAAAAATTATTCACGATTCAAAAGTTGAAATACACATAATGAAAAAAAATGAAAAAAATATAGGTTTTTTTGAATTAGATTATAGAAATGATTATTTAAAAGAAAAAGAAATTAGAATTGTTCATTTTGGTTTAATTGATGAATATATTGCAAGAGGTTTTGGCTTGGAATTAATGAATAATGCTATAACAAGAATATGCGATCTAGGTATAAATAAAATTATTTTGCAAACGAATTCCCTTGATCATGACAGAGCGCTTCCTTTTTATGAAAAATATGGCTTTAAAGTATTTGCGGAAGAAACTAAGAATATTATTTATTCAGTGAATTAAATGATGAAAAATATATTAATCACTTCGTTTGTAATAATTATTTTAATAAGTAATGTTTATGCAGAAGATAAATATACCATTTCAGTCGCATCAAGCCTTTATAACGTTAGTAAGGAATTAACTAAAGAGTGGGAAAAGACTAATAACAAAAAAATAATAACTATAACCGGATCTACCTCTTTACTTGCCAGACAAATAGAAAGAGGGCAAAAGTCTGATATAATTATAACAGCTAATTATTCATGGCTAAAATGGATGATTGATAGAAATTTAATTGAGGAAAATTCTATCAAAAAAATAGCTAAGAACTCTTTAGTCTTTATTACTGGAATAAATAAAAATATTCACCTAGATATAAATTCATTAAAATTTAAAGATGATTTAATTGAACAGATCTCCTCATCAAAGATTTCTATGCCTCACCCCTCATCAGTTCCATTAGGTATTTATTCTAAACAGGCCCTAAAATCCTTAGGTGCATGGTCGTTAATTCAGGACAAACTAGTTTTCACATCATCAGCACAATCAAATTTAAAATTTATTTCTCAAGGTGAAGTAAATATTGGTATATCATATCTTTCTGACGCAATACTCTCATCAAAAGTAAAAATAATTTCTTATATTGATAATAAAAAATTCAATTATGATAAACCAACTTACTGGGCAGCGAAAATTAATAGGGGTAATAAAAATAATGATTTTAATTTTTTACAATGGCTAGAAAGTCAAAAAAGCCAAGAGATATTCAAAAATTATGGGTTTGAAACAATTTATTCAGAGGAAAATGATTGACTGATTTTGAATTAAACGCATTGCTCTTAAGTATTAAAATTGGGTTAGCATCAACTTTAATTATTTTAATTCCTGGAATTTTGATTGCTTGGATTTTAGCTAAGAAAAACTTTTTAGGAAAAACAATAATCGATGCATTAATCCATTTACCATTAGTTATACCTCCTATTGGTATTGGCTATATTCTATTAATTACCTTTGGTAATGAAACTCTTTTAGGAAATTTTTTCTTTGAAAATTTTGGTATAAACTTTTCTTTTTCTTGGATTGGAGCTGCACTTGCTTGTTCCATAATGTCCTTTCCTCTTCTTGT